>Ga0207708_10000686_pt1 | contig 25712 bp, 23 predicted proteins | sample KBSK5101metaG_FD_184340 | JGI IMG/M metagenome (GOLD analysis project Ga0207708, IMG submission 184340) | Corn, switchgrass and miscanthus rhizosphere microbial communities from Kellogg Biological Station, Michigan, USA - KBS K5-10-1 metaG... | ecosystem: Host-associated > Plants > Roots >...
CTACATGTCGGGGGGACAGCTGACGGTGCCGGTCACGTTTCGCACGCAGGGCGGCGCCGGGTGGTCGCCCGGCGCGCAGCACGCACAGCAGCTCGAGTCGTGGTTCGTCCACATTCCGGGATTGAAGGTCGTGTTCGCCTCGACCCCGAGCGATGTGCGCGGATTGCTGTGGTCCTCGATCTATGACGACAACCCGGTCGTCTTCTTCGAGCACCGAACGCTCTACGGGCTGAAGGAAGAAGTGCCCGACGAGCTCGAGCCGATCCCGCTCGGAAAAGCGCGAACCCACCGGCAGGGCGAGGATGTGACGGTGATCGCAACCGGCAGGCTCGTGCACGAATCGCTGGCGGCTGCAGAGGAAGCCGAGAAGGAGGGAGTCTCGGTCGAAGTCGTCGATCCCAGGACGTTGCAGCCTCTCGACGAGGAGGCGTTGATCTCGTCCGTGAAGAAGACGAACCGCTGCGTCGTCGCTCACGAGGCGGTCACGCGTGGCGGGTTCGGTGCCGAGGTTGCGGCCGTGATCCAGTACGGCGCCTTCGACTGGCTCGATGCGCCGGTCGAGCGCGTGGGGGCGAGGTTCGCGCCGTTGCCGTTTGCGCCGGTGATGGAGGAGTTCGTCGTCCCGCACCACGGCGACGTGCTCGCTGCGATTCACCGAACCGTGGGACGTAGGTCAGATGGCAACTGAGATCAAGCTGCCACGGCTCGGCCAGGGCATGGAGTCCGGGACGATCGTCAAGTGGCTGAAGTCGGAGGGCGACAAGGTCGAGAAGGGCGAGCCGCTGTATGAGCTCGATACGGACAAGGTCACGCAGGAAGTCGAGGCCGACGCGTCGGGGGTGCTTTTGAAGATCGCCATCTCGTCGGGCGAGGTCGAGGTCGGCAAGACGATCGCTGTCATCGGCGAGCAGGGGGAAGAGGTCGCTGCGGAGGCCGAGAAGCTTTCCGGCGACGGGGACGGCGCACAGGCGCTCGGCGACGACGCGCAGGAGGAGGGCTCTCCCGCGCGCGCGCGTGAACAAGATCGTGAGCAGGGCCGGCGCGCGTCGTCCGAGCTGAGCGAGCAGGTCACCGAGATCCGACAGCCCTCCGCTGACAACGGCGGGCGAATCAAGGCGTCGCCGCTGGCGCGGCGGATCGCACGCGAGCGCGGGATCGACCTCAGCGCCGTGGCCGGCACCGGGCCGGATGGGCGCGTCGTCGCCGAGGACGTCGAACGCTCGGCTGCATCTGCAGGGCCGGCTCAGCTCACAGCGCCGTCCGCCTACGAGGGCGTCGAAGTGCAGCAGCTCTCTTCGATGCGCAAGACGATCGCGCGCCGGCTGACGGAAGCCTGGCAGGCGCCGGTGTTCCAGCTCGGAATCACCGTCGACATGGGCCGTGCGCTCGAGCTGCGCAAGCGACTCGTCGAGCTGAACGCCGACGGCAACGTCAAGCCGACGATCTCCGATCTGCTTACGAAAGTGTGTGCCTCCGCGCTGATACGACACCGGGCGGTCAACGCGCTCTACAAGGGCGACGCAGTCGAGCTCTACCCGACCGCGAACATCGGCATCGCCGTCGCCGTCCCGAACGGGCTCGTCGTCCCGGTCATCCCCGGGTGCGAGCGCAAGTCGATCGCGGAGATCGCAGCAACGCGCTCCGCGGTCGTCGAACGGGCGCGGGCCGGAAAGCTCCAGCAGTCCGACCTCGACGGCGGAACGTTCACGATCTCGAACCTCGGGATGTTCGGCATCGAGCGGTTCGTCGCGGTGCTCAATCCACCGCAGGCCGCGATCCTCGCGGTGGGCTCGATCGAGGACCGAGTAGTGCCGGTCGACGGCCTACCGGCCGTGCGACCGCGGATGGAGCTCACCCTCACGTGTGACCATCGCGCCATCGACGGCGCAACCGGTGCCGAGTTCCTGCGGGACGTGAAAGCGTTCCTCGAGGAGCCGGGTCTCGCGCTTTGACTCCCGTCTGGTACCAGGTTCGAGACCTCCAGGCCGGCCGCGCGTTCTACACGGGCAAGCTCGGGTTCGACGAAACGTACGTGGACGCGGACGGCAGCTGGGTCAAGCTCGAGCGAAACGGAATGGAGATCGGTCTCGCCGAAGGTGAGCCGCAGGAGGACGGCGGCGTAGCCCACGTCGACGTCGAAGACGTCAAGGCCGTCGCAGAAGATCTGCGAAACGGAGGAGTCGAGGTCGGCGTGGTGTTCGAACTGCACGGCGCGATGCGCCTCGTCGACGTGTTCGACCCCGACGGAAACCGCCTTCAGTTTGCCCAGGAACTTTCCCCAACCTGAGATCGCGGCCGCAGTCGGCGGCGTTCCGGTCAGGTGGGAGAGCGTTCGGGGAGGCGGCTACGCGACGAACACCGCGAAGTGGACGATCGAGCTTGACGCAGGCCGCCGCGCGTTCGCGAAAGTCGCGCTCGACGAGCTTGCAGCCGGATGGCTTCGAAACGAAGCGCGCATCTATTCGGTTCTCGACGCTCCGTTCCTACCGGCGCTATTGGGATGGCACGACTCCGAGGAAACGACGGTGCTTGTGCTCGAGGATCTCGGTGACGCGCACTGGCCCCCTCCTTGGAGCCGCGACGAGGTCTCGCACGTCGTCGAGGCGCTCGAGGCCGTACATGCAACGACACCACCGCCAGGGCTCCCCGCACTCGAGAGCCTCCGCGAGGACCTCGACGGATGGCCAGTTGTCGCTGCCGAGCCAGAGCCCCTTCTCTCGACCGGGATCTGTTCGCGCGAATGGCTCGTAGAAGCACTACCTCGGCTCATGCAGGCGTCCGCCGATTGCGACCTTGGGGGTGACGCGCTGCTGCACATGGACGTGCGAAGCGACAACCTCTGCATTCGTGGCGACCGCGCCGTCCTCGTGGACTGGAACCACGCTTGCGTCGGCAATCCATTGCTGGACTCGGTTGCCTGGGCGCCTAGCCTTCGAACCGAAGGTGGTCCAGAGCCCTGGGCGCTCGTAGCCGATTCGAATGGTCAAGCGGCGCTGATTGCGGGCTACTTTGCGGCCCGCGTCGGTCTCCCGGCCCCGACGACTGCGCCGGCCGTCCGCGAGGTACAACGGCGTCAGCTCGAGGTCGCGCTTCCGTGGGCTGCTCGTGAGCTTGGCTTACGAGAGATCGACGGCCCAGGACGTACGTGATCGCGACGTGATTCGCCTCGGTCTCGCTTTTGCCTCGGGCTCTGCGGTGCGCCGAGGCTCTACATTTTTTTAGAGCGCGGAAGGACGCTGTACGAGCGGCGCGGGGAGGCGGACACGGCCGTCTGCGGGACCCAGTCGCAACGCACGGCGCCGGAGCAGGCGGCCACGCAGGCCGTTCCCGAACTCGGTCCGCCGATCATCGTCACGTTTCATAACCTTGGAGATGCCGGTCAGGGCGCCTTCTTGCAAGGTTTGCAAAGGATCACTCGTTCGAGTGAGTCCCGCTTAGACTCTGAAACGTGATCCGCCAGGCCGGGCCGCAGGATGTCCGCTTCCTCCGCGACATGCTCAAGCACGCCTACCACTGGCGTCTCAACGAGGATCCCGACCTGCCGGTCGCGCGGTACGTGAACAACTGGGGACGTCCCGGCGACGCCGGGCTCGTGGCCTGGGAGGCGGGTCCGATCGGAGCTGCGTGGTACCGCCTCTTCCCTGCCGAGGCCCCGGGGTTCGGCTTCGTCGACGAGCAGACGCCCGAGCTGACGATCGCCGTCGTCCCGAGCCGGCGCGGCGGAGGGCTCGGCGGTCAGCTGATGACTGCGCTACTCGAGCGCGCCAGGCAGGAAGGCCATACCGGGATCAGCCTGAGTGCCGAGAAAGGGATGACGAAGCTCTACGAGCGCTACGGCTTCCGCGCGGTCGAGGAGAAGGACGGGACGGTCACCATGAAGGCGGACTTGTAGGGGTGCAAGGCCTCGAGCTCTCGAGGCGCTTTTACTTCGATGCCGTGCGGCCCGTCGTCGAGCACAACTTCGCGGACATGGAACACGCCGCCGCGCTCATCGGGCACGGCTCCGAGGTTCTCGGGTTCGACGACGAACGCTCTCGCGATCATCAATGGGGCCCCCGCGTTCAGCTGTTCCTTCGTGATCTGGACGAGGCGAAGGAGTTGCGGCGGACGCTCGCCGACCAGCTCCCCACCAGCTTTGCCGGATTCTCGACGCATTTCGGACCCACAGAAGAGCCGGGCACCGTTGCGATCGCCGAACTGAGCGTAGGACCCGTGAATCATGGTGTCGAGACGCTCCTCCTCGGCGACTACGTACGCGCAGAGCTCGGGGTCGACCCGCTTCAAGGCTTCGAAGTGGCCGATTGGCTCGCGACTCCCGCGCAGCGTCTGCTCGAGTTCACCTCGGGTGAGGTCTTCTCTGACTCCTTCGGCGAGCTGACGGAGCTGCGCAACAAGCTCAGCTGGTATCCGCACGACGTCTGGTTGCTCGTGATGGCAGGGCAGTGGCGGCGTGTCGCGCAGCTCGAGCATTTCGTCGGTCGGACCGGCGCGCGCGGGGATGACCTCGGGTCGCGGATGATCGCCGCCTGCCTCGTTCGCGATCTGATGCGGCTTGCGCTGTTGCAGGAACGCCGCTACCCGCCGTACTGGAAGTGGCTGGGTTCCGCCTATGCAGAGTTGCACCGTCCAGAAGAAGAAGCGCTCGCACGGACGCTCGCAGCCGGAGGGTGGCAGGCACGGGAGGCCGGCCTCGTCGAGGCGTACGAAGCCGTTGCGCGGCGCCACAACGAGCTCGATGTGACGGAAGCGGTCGATCCGACCGTGCGGGCGTTTTGGGGCCGGCCGTTTCAGGTCTTGTTCGCGGATCGCTTCGTGGACTCACTGCGCGCCGCGATCGTGGATCCGGCCGTTCGTGCGATCGACCACGAAGCCGGCCCGGTCGATGCTGTCTCCGACAACACCGATTTTCTCGACCTCCCGAGGTGCTTTCGGGAACTGACGGATCTGTACGATCGACCCTGATGGACGTCGACGTCGCCGTTCTCGGAGGGGGGCCCGGTGGCTACACCGCGGCCATTCGGGCTGCGCAGCTCGGGGCCAAGGTTGCCTGCATCGAGGCCGAGCCCGAGCTCGGCGGCACCTGTTTGCGCATCGGCTGCATCCCGACGAAGGCCTGGGTGCAGACCGCTTTTGCGCTGAAGGAGGCGGAGCACACCTTCGACAAGCTGGGGGTGAAGCTGGGCGGCTTCCAGCTCGAGTTCGGCACTGCGAACGAGTGGAAGGCAGCTGTCGTCAAGCAGATGACCTCGGGAGTGGCTTCGCTCTTCAAGGCGAACGGCGTCGACTGGGTCAAGGGATACGGCACCTTCAAGGATGTGCACACTCTTGCTGTTGAAGGGGGCGAGGACGTCAGCTTCAAGCAGGCGATCATCGCCACAGGTTCGTTCCCTCTTCGTCCTCCGATCGAAGGGCTCGATTCCGAGCGGTGCGTCGACTCTGAAGGCCTGCTCGCGCAGACGGAAGTTCCGAAGCGGCTTGCCGTGCTCGGCGGCGGCATCATCGGGTCCGAGTTCGCGTCGATCTTCCGCCGCTTCGGCAGCGAGGTGACGATCATCGAGATGCTGCCTGCGCTCATTCCGCAGGAAGACGCGGATGCGTCGAAAGAGCTGGCCAAGCAATTCGGCAAGCGGGGGATCACGCTTCACCTCGAAAAGCAGTGCACGAAGGTGGAGGAGAAGGGTGGAGCGCTTACCGTGTACTTTGGTGACGGCGAGACGGTCGAGGCTGACCTGATGCTCGTCAGCGTCGGTCGTGGCCCGAATGTGGAAGGAATCGGGCTCGAGACGATCGGCGTCGAGTTCGACAGGCGCAAGGGCATCGCCTCAGACGAGCACCGGCGCACGACGGTCGAGCACATCTACGCGGTCGGCGACTGCGCCGGCTACTGGCAGCTGGCGCACACGGCGTTTCGTGAGGGAGAGGTTGCAGCGGAGAACGCGTGCGGGCACGAAGCAGTGGTCGACAACCGAGCTGTCCCGCGTCCGATCTACACCGATCCGGAGATCGCTAGCGTCGGCCTCACCGAAGCCGAGGCGCGGGAGCAGTACGGGGACGACGTCGCGACCGGAATGTTCCCCTGGGTGGCGAATGCGCGCGCGGTCATGCAGAACGACACCACCGGCTGGGTGAAGTCGATTCACGAAACGCGTTACGGAGAGCTCCTCGGCCTGGTGATGGTCGGTCCGCACGTCACCGATCTGATCGAGGCCGGCGTGGTCGCGATCGACGCCGAAGCGACAGTGGAGACCGTTGCCGATGGGATGGCCGCGCACCCGACTCTGTCGGAGGCGATCAAGGAAGCCGGCCTCGTGGCGCTCGGCCGACCGATCCACGTGCCGATCCGCAAGCGCGCCAAGACGACGGCTTAGCCGCATGAGTGCCGGCATTCACCGGCATACGATTTGCAAATGACAAAAGAGGGCGTATCTCGGCCCGGCCCTGGTTCGTTCCATCAGCATCGTGGCGACCGCAGCGCCAGAGATCCCGGTTCTAGCTCGAGATCAGGCCTTCGAGTCTCTCTACCGGCAATACGTCAAAGACGTCTATCACTACGCGCTCGCGGTTCTGCGCAATCCGTCCGACGCTGAAGACGTCACGCAGACGACATTCCTGAATGCGTACCGCGCGTATATCAAGGGCGTCGAGATCGAGAAGCCTCAGAACTGGTTGATCAAGATCGCGCACAACGTTGCGCGCACGCGTTACGCACGGGCGAGCCGTCGCGTGAGGGAGGTTCCGCTCGAGGAGCATGTCGAATTGATCGCAGTTGCGGAAGAAGAGCGGCCCGACGTGCGGGGCGTCCTGGACGCGCTCGGGCGATTGCCGTTCAACCAGCGCTCCGCGCTGGTCATGCGAGAGCTCGAAGGTCGCACCTACGCCGAGATCTCCGACACGATCGGGGTCTCGGTCTCCGCAGTGGAGACACTGATCTTCCGGGCCCGTCGGTCTGTGCGGCTCAATGCCTCTGCGCTGCGATCGCTTGCCATGGTGCCGCTGCCGACATCGCTCGCGCAGTTCTTCGACACGGGCGGCGTCGTCGCGGGCGGCAGCGCGGTCGCGGGCGGTGGACTGCTCCTGAAGGCGGCGGTCGCGATCGTCGCCGGCGCTCTCGCGACTGGCATCGCCAGCGATCGCAACGGTCCCGCCTCGGCGGCACCCCCCGCGACTCGGCCGATTAGCACCTCCTCGTGGCAGCTTGCCGACGGCTTTCCGACGCGCTGGGCTCATGCGGTGAGCGGCTCGAGAGGTGCCCGAGCCCCGGCAAAGAAGACGCGGGCACGGGGGACAGGGACTGGGATCGGTACCGCGCGCACCGGCGAAGTCGCGGTGGGGCCACAGACACGCGGTCAGACCGTGGCCAAGACGCCGGGCCTCGCCCACACGGCGACGACGCAGTCGAGTCCCCTCAGCCCTATCTCCCAGGTGACCGACCAGGCCGTGAGTCTGGTCGGTGAGGCTCAGAAGGCGCTCGAGCCCACCGTCGCAGCCCTGCCGGTCAAGGTGCCGCCCGTGCCGGTTCCGCCGGTCGAAGCCCCGAAATTGCCTGGAGGAACGCCGCTTCCCTAGTCAGGGGGACGCAAGATTTCCGCCGAGCGGGTATCTACTAGAGCATGACGCCCCTGCTGGCGGCGAGGCCTCGCCCTGACCGGGCCTTCGAGCGCCTCTACAAGCGACACGTCGGAGACGTGTATCGGTACGCGCTCGCCGTCATGCGGAATCCCGCCGACGCCGAGGACGTCACCCAGACGACCTTCCTGAACGCCTATCGCGCCTACGTCGAGAAGGGGAGCCGGCCTGAGAAGCCCCAGAACTGGCTGATCGCCATCGCCCACAACGTCTGCCGGCAGCGGTTCCGCCAGTCCTCGAGGCGCCCGGCCGAGGTGTCCTTCGAAGACGACATCGCCGACACGATCGGCGACGACGACACGCCGACAGGCGACGACATCCGGCGCGCGCTCAGCCATCTCGCCTTCAACCAGCGGGCGGCACTCGTGATGCGCGAGCTCGAGGGACGCTCGTACGCCGAGATCGCCGATGTTCTCGAGGTCTCGACGAGCGCAGTCGAGACGCTCATCTTCCGTGCACGCCGTGCGTTGCGCGAACAGCTCGAAGGATCGATCACCTGCGGCGAAGCGGAGTTCGCGATCTCGCGTCAGCTCGACGGACGCCTGCCGCGGCAGGAGCGCGGCCAGCTGCGCGCGCATCTACGCGAGTGCTCGGAGTGCGCCGGTTTCGCCCGGAGGCAGCGAGCCCAGCGAGGGGCGCTCAAGACGCTTGCCCTCGTTCCGGTCCCCAGTTCTCTGATGTCGCTCTTCGGCGGGGGCGGCGGTGCCGCCGTGGGAACCGGCCTCGCGCTCAAGGCGGCGGTAGCGCTCACGGCCGGCGTCGCCATCGGCGGTGCTTCGTACGAAGGCGTTCGTCACGCACCCTGGCATGCACGGCCGAGCGCCGCCGAGCCTGCGCAGCAGATCCCGGTCGCAGCGGCGTCCGCGTCTGGTCTCGCATCGCACCAGAGAGCGGTGCATGGAGCTCAGCCTTCGCAGTCGAAGCAGAGGAACGGCGCAGCCGGTAAGGCAGCAGCAGCGCATGCGAAGAACGCGCAGAAGCTCAAGACGCACGGCAAGGGCGCCCGGAAGGTTCATCACCGAGGCGGCGCGGGGGTCGCTGCCCGTCACGTGAAGACCGTGCGAGCTACCCACCCGGCCCATCCGGTGCGCCGTCACGTTCCTCTGAAGGCGAAGCACAGTCCCAAGTCGAAGGCGCATCTGCCGGCGGGCCCGACCGACCTCAAGCCGCCGTCGAGTCAGGGCGGCGGCAACGGCAAGGGCAACGGCAAGTAGCTCGGCGAAGTCCGGTCCGGCTCAACACTCCGTCACACGTAGGCCTGCGTCCTCGCGGGAAAGCCACCTTGGTAGGCTCGCCCACGAAAGGAGACCCATGGGAATTGTCAACCGACGCAACGCCCTGCTGGGGTGGGGTGTCTGGAAGCTGGCCAAGGAATTCGGCAAGCAGAAGGCAAAGGAGGCCGTTCCGGGCACGGGAGATCACGCCGGGCTGAACAAGGGCGCCCTTGCCTCGATCGCTGCGGCCGTCGGCGGCGCGCTGTGGATCTGGCGGAAGAAGTCGGACGAGACGCCCGGCAGGTAGTGCAAGTTCCTTCCGGCCTGCTGCGGCCCGCTCTTGCGGGAATCGTCCCGTACGAGCCGGGTAAGCCGATCGAAGAGGTGCAGCGCGAGCTCGGGCTCGAGCGGGTCGTGAAGCTCGCGTCGAACGAAGGGCCGTACGGCCCGTTCCCGCGCGCGCTCGAGGCGCTCGAGCGCGCAGAGGCGGAACTGAACCGCTATCCCGACGGTGGCGCCTACCGGCTCCGGACCGCGCTCGCCGATTTGCATGCCGTGGCATTCGAGGAGGTCGCGGTCGGTTCAGGCGCTGACGGAGTCATCGACGCGCTCTCACAGGCAGTCGTCGAGCCGGGCAACGAGGTCGTCCACGGGTGGCCGTCGTTTCCGAGCTACGGGATCTATTCGCGCAAGCTTGGTGCGCACGCCGTGCAGGTTCCACTCCGCGACGACCGCTACGAGCTCGACGCATTGCTCTCCGCGGTCACCGAGCGCACGAAGCTCGTGTACGTGTGCAATCCGAACAACCCGACGGGCACGATGAACTCCCGGGCCGAGCTGGACGCCTACTTCGCGCGAGTTCCGGATCACGTCCTGACCGTTCTCGACCAGGCCTACTTCGAGTACATCGACGACCCGGATTATGCCGACGGGATCAAGGAGTACTTCAAGGCGGGCCGCCGCGTGCTCGTCCTGCGCACCTTTTCGAAGATCTACGGGCTCGCGGGTCTTCGGGTCGGCTACGCCGTCGGCCCGGCCGAGATCGTGACCGCACTCGGCAAGACGCGCCGCGCGTTCGATCTGACCACGCCGGCGCAGGAGGCGGCGCTCGCGAGTCTCGATTTCCCGGACGAGCTCGAGCGCAGGAGACAAATCAACGCGGACGGGCGCTCCGAGCTCGTGCGGATCCTCACCGCCGCCGGCTACCGCGTGGCGGGGCCGGCTGTCGGCAACTTCGTCTTCGCCGATCTCGGCGAGGACGCGCAGCCGTGGTTCGAGGCATTGCTGCGCGAGGGCGTGATCGTACGGCCGCTCGCCGCGTTCGGTGCTCCGAACGCGATTCGCGTGACGGTCGGCACACACGACGAGCACGAGTTCCTCGCAGCAGCCCTTGGGCGGGTAAGGACAGCCACAGCGGCTTCCTGACAGACTCCGACGCGGAGTTGACCAGTGTCCGCCGTCAGCTGAGTCTCCTCGGCACCGCGCCCGGCTTCCGCCTGCTTTTCTTCGCGACGCTCGGCTCCAGTTTCGGCACACTGCTCGCGACGGTCGCTCTGGTCGTGGACGTGAAGGACCGCACGAACTCCGGCTCGTGGGTGAGCGCGCTGATGATCGTCGAGTTTCTCCCCGCCGTCGCGGTCGGCCTGTTCCTCGGGCCACTCCTCGACCGGCTCTCGCGGCGCGGGCTGATGGTCGTGTCGGATCTCGTGCGGGCCGGCGTCTTCTTCACGCTTCCGTTCGCGCACACGGCAGGGCAGATCGTGGCGCTCGCGGGCGTCGCGGGCGTCGCCACCGGCTTCTTTCGGCCGGCCGTCTACGCCGGCCTTCCGAATCTCGTCGACGAAGAGCAGCTCGCGAACGCGAACTCGCTGATTCAGACGAGCGAGAACGTCAGCTGGACCGTCGCGCCGATCATCGGCGGAGCGCTCGTCGCCGCCACGAGCCCCGATGCCGCGTACTGGATCAACGGGGTCTCGTTCCTCGTCTCCGCGTTGCTTCTGCTGCGGCTCCCGGCAGCGAAGCTCCAGGGCGCGCTCGCCGTCAGTCGCGGTCACTTCCGCGACCTGAAGGACGGCTTCGCGAGAGTCATCCACACGAGGCCGCTCTTGACGGTGCTCGTCGTCTGGACGATCGCGCTCGGAGCGGTCGCATCCACGCAGACCGCACAGGTGTTTCTCGCCAAGGATTCGTTCAACGCGGGCGACTTCGGGTACGGGCTCATTTTCGGCTGCATCGGGCTCGGCCTGGCCGTCGGCAGCTTCGGCGCGGGCAGCTGGGTGGAGCGGCATTCGGTCGGGACGGTCTATGCCGCGAGCATCCTCTTGCAGGCGGTCGGCGTTGCGGCAGCCGCCGTGGCGCCGAACGTCTGGGTCTCGCTCCCGTGCTTCGTCCTCGCAGGCGTCGGTAACGGTGCTGCGGTCGTGTGCAACTCTCTGCTCGTGCAACGTGGCGCTCCCGATGCGTTCCGCGGTCGCGTGTTCACCGTGATCATGAGCGTCAACTACCTCGTGTACGGCCTCGGCTTCGTGATCGCCGGCCCGCTGACCGACAGCGTCGGCCCGCGCTGGGTGTTCGGGTTGGTGGGCATCGTGCTCGCCTTCACGTCGGTCGTCGCCTATGCGCTCGCCCGCGGCAGCGAGCAGGCCTCCGAACAGGTCGCCGAGGCGGCTTAACATGGCGGGCCGGCGGGACTGGACGCGCGAGTCCCTCGCGGAGGGCGTTCGCACGGGCGACACGCGGGCGCTCGCACGCGCAATCTCGCTCGTCGAGAATGGTGATCCGCTCGCCTACGACCTCGTCCGCGACATCTATCCGGACACCGGCCGCACCTATGCCGTCGGGATCACCGGGCCGCCCGGCGTGGGGAAGTCGAGCCTCATCTCCGGGCTGATCGGCCACATCCGCGCCCAGGAGCGCACGATCGGCGTGATCTCCGTCGATCCCTCGAGCCCGTTTACCCATGGCGCGTTGCTCGGCGATCGCATCCGCCTCTCCGACCACTTCCTCGATCCAGGCGTCTTCATTCGCTCGATGGGGACGCGCGGCCACCTCGGAGGTCTCGCGGAGACCACCTTGCAGGCGCTGCTCGTCCTCGACGCTGCGGGCAAGGACCTTGTCTTTCTCGAGACCGTGGGCGCGGGTCAGAGCGAGGTCGAGGTGATCGGCATTGCCGATACCGTCGTCCTCGTGCTCATGCCAGGCTCGGGTGACTCGGTGCAGGCGCTCAAGGCGGGGATCATGGAGATTCCGGACGTGATCGCGATCAACAAAATGGACCACCCGGCAGCGAAGACGATGCTGAAGGAGGTGCGCTCCATCCTCTCGCTCGACCGTGACCGAGCCTGGAAGCCGCCGATCGTTCTGACGGAGGCGATCAGAGGCGAGAACATCCCCGAGCTGTGGGAGAAGGTGGAGGAGCATCGAGCGCATCTCGAATCAGGCGGCCTGCTCGAGGAGCGGAGGCGCAAGAATCTCGCCGGTGAGGTGTTCGCGGTCGCATCGGGACGGGCCAAGGCACATCTGCAGCAGGCGGTGGCGGATGATCCGGAGCTGCGGCGGCTGCTCGACGAGGTGCAGAGGCGGGAGCTCGATCCGCTGACCGCCGTGAAGGAGATCATGGAGAGGGTGTTCAAGCTTGGCGATACAACGGATCGCACCGACTCTCGCTGACATCCAGGAGGCGCGCGAGCGTCTTCGGGGAATCGCGGAAGAGACTCCGATCTATCTCTCGGAGACGTTCTCGCGCCGCGTGGGCCGCGAGGTGCGACTCAAGGCGGAGAACCTCCAGCGGACTGGCGCCTTCAAGGTCCGCGGCGCCGTGAACAAGCTCACGACGCTGTCGCCCGAAGAGCGCGCCGCAGGCGTGGTCGCTGCGAGCGCCGGCAACCACGGACAAGCGGTCGCGTGGGCAGCCCGGCAGCTGGGCATCCGCGCGACCATCTTCGTCCCGCTCACGGCGCCGATGGCGAAGATCGATGCCTGCCGCAACTACGGCGCGGCGACGGAGATGGCGGGCGAAGACTTCGAAGACGCGCTCGACGCAGCGCTTGCGCACGTCGAGGAGACGGGCGGCACGTTCATTCACCCGTACGAGGATCAGCTCGTGGTCGCGGGACAGGGAACGATCGGGCTCGAGCTACTCGATCAGGAGCCGGACGTGGGAACGGTGCTGATCCCGATCGGCGGCGGCGGGCTGGCGCTCGGAATCGCGACCGCGCTGCGAGCGCTCAAGCCAGAGGTGCGCATTGTCGGCGTTCGAGCAGGCGTCGACGGGTACACGATCGCGGACGGGATCGCGGTGAAGGTGCCGAGCGACTTCACCATGCCCCTGTTGGAGGATCTGCTCGACGACATCGTCGCGGTGACCGACGAGGAGATCAGCGAGGCGATCGTGCTGCTGCTCGAGCGCGCCAAGCTCGTGGTCGAAGGCGCCGGCGCGGTCGGCGTCGCGGCCCTGCTGGCCGGTAGGGACGGTGGGACGGGCACCGCAGTGCCGATCCTCTCCGGCGGCAACATCGATCCGACCATGCTCATCTCGGTCATGCGTCATGGACTGTCGGTCGCGGGGCGCTATCTGGTGATGCGGACGCAAATCCCGGACCGGCCGGGCGAGTTGATCAAGCTGCTCTCACTCGTCGCCGAGGAGCGAGGCAACCTCGTCTCGGTCGAGCACCATCGGGAGGGCGATCTGCCCGTCACTGCCACTGAGGTGGAGCTGACGATCGTGACGCGGGACGAAGAGCACTGCAAGCAGTTGCTCGCCGCCATGGATGAGCGCGGCTATCCCGTGCAGCGGATCAACTAGCGCCGCATCGGCGGAACGACACGGTCCCGCCGGGCCAGTCGTTCACGCCACCGTTCAGAACCGGTCTCGCGTCGACACCGGCTGCTGCGAGAACACTTGCCGCGATGCCGGCGCGCATCCCGGACTCACAGATCGTCACGACCGGCTTCTGCGCGTCGACGCCGTCGGGACCGAAATCGCGCAAGAGCCTGAACGGGACGTGCAGCGTTCCCGGGATGTACCCCTCGTCGCGCTCCGACTTCTCCCGGACGTCGAGCACCTGCACCTCGCCCTCCTCGAGCAGCCGCTCCAGCTCGTCGAGCCCGACCGGCTCGATGACGTCCGTCGCCGGCGCTTCGGTGACGTAGCCGGCGAGCTCGATGAAGCCGACGGCGCGCAGGCCACGAGCTGCTTCGAGGGCTTCGGCTTCGTCTGTCGCCTGGATGACGATCCGCTCTTCCGGGTCGAGGATGAAGCCGGCTCGGGTTGCGTAGGACGAGCCGGACACCGGCACGTTGAAAGAGCCGTGCACGTGACCAGCCGCATGAGTCTCGCCGGGTCGCACGTCGAGAACAGTCGCGTGCTCGACGGTGTCGAGTCGAACCAGCGGCGGTGGCGCGCCCACGAACGGTCCCTTGTTGAGCTCGACCACGCGCGCCGTCGTCGGCGGTCGTGGCGTCGAGACGGCGGCCGCCGCGTTGATGAAGGCCTGCACGTCGCCGTACTCGAGGGCGGCGTTCGTCCGCTTCTCGTCGCCGATCGTCGACGAGTGGGCTGGGCTCATCGCCGCGCCGCAGAGAGAGCCGGCGACGTGTCCGGGATACACCTCGTAGGCGTCGGGAAGCTCGGTGAGTCGTTGCAGCGAGTGAAAGAGGCCTTCTGCCCCTTCGCGCGCGTCGACTGCGAGATCGGGACGCGCGGCGTCGCCGATGAAAAGGGAGTCGCCGGTGAGGACGAGCTCCTCGTCGACGACGAAGGCGCAGTGCTCGGGCCGGTGGCCCGGTGTATGGACCACGCGCAGCGTTACCGCTCCGACTTTCAGCTTCTGACCGTCCTCGAGTGGATCGAACTGGAACTCCGGCTCGGCGTGCGGGTGAACCGAGACCGGCACACCGTGCTCGAGCCCGAACCGCCCGTGCCCTGAGACATGGTCGGCATGCGTGTGCGTCTCGAGCACCCGCACGATCTCGACGCCCTCGGCCTTCGCCACCTCGAGGTACTGCTCGATCGCGTACGCCGGATCGACGAGGAAGGCTTGCCCCTCACTGGGATCGCCGATCAGGTAGGAGGCGCAGCCGAGATCGTCGTCGACGAACTGGCGGAACAGCACACACCGGAAGCTAACACTGCGCCTCGCTAGGTTTCTTGAAGCGTTGCCCAACCGCCTGGCCCTCCTCGTCGTGCTGATCGTCGCCCTGGCCCTGCCGGGAGAGGCCTGGGGCCACGCCACGCTTCTCCGGACCGTTCCGGCGAACGGGTCGGTGCTGGCCTCGCCGCCGGCCACGGTCCAGGTCTTCTTCGACGACACGGTGAGGACCTCCTCGGGCATCAAGGCAGTCCGGAACGGAGGTGGATCCGTCCTTGGAGGGAAGCCGCGAGTGGTCGGCCACAGGCTCGTCATTCCGCTCAAGCCGGGCCTCCATGACGGCGACTACACCGTCCTGTGGCGCGTGCTCTCCGACGACGGGCACACGCTCGCCGGGGTGATGGCGTTTGGGGTCGGCTCGGGCCGCGCGCCGCCGGTGCCCTCCCTGACGGCAGACAACGGACCGAGTGTCCAGGACGTCCTCGCGCGCTTTCTCTTCTTCGCGGGCTTGCTGACGGCGGCCGGCGCGGCTTTCTTCCGTTTCGTCGTCGGACCTGTGCCGGTTCGGTTGTTGCTCGGAGCTTTCCTGGTCGTCTTCATCGGCGTGTCCGGCGTCGTGCACGACGTCTCGATTTCGACTCGCTTCGGCAGCGTCATGGCGGCCGCGGCGGTCATTGCCGGAGTGGGGGCGATGCTTGCCGCAATTGCGCCGGTCTATCCCCGGCTCGAGCCGTTGGCGTTCGCCGCGGGACTTGCACTGTTGCCGGTGCCGACGCTCGCAGGCCATGCGCTCGATCGCGGCCGGCCGGGGTACGAGCCAGTGATCGACTTCCTGCACGTGGCTGCGGCGTCGGTCTGGCTCGGCGGGCTCGTCGCGCTCGGCCTCGCGCTCTCGTCCTCCGCCGATCGTGCGCCGCTCGTGCGGCGTTTCTCGGACGTCGCGTTCGTCGCCGTCCTCGTCCTCGCTGCGACGGGCGTCCTCCGCGCATTCGCCGAGCTGCGCGCTGTCAGTCAGCTCTGGTCGACCGGATACGGCCAACTGCTGATCGTGAAGACGGCTCTGCTCGCACTGCTCGCGGCAATCGGTTGGGTGAACCGCTACCGGCTCGTCCCCCGGTTGTCGTTCGCTGGTCTGCGCCGCAATGTCGCGGTCGAGCTGTCGTTGTTCGCGGTGCTGATTGCCGCGGTCGCGTTGCTCACCGACCTAAGGCCGGGGCGAGACCGGGCCGCCGCCGCAGTCGTGGCGGCGGCGAGTGGACCACCGCCGCTTCCGGCGCGTCGCATGATCGTGCAGGGCCGCGAGAGCGGCGACCTCGCCATCGCGCTTGCCGTCGCGTGGCCCCGCGCGGAGCTCGTTGCCCTGAACCAGGACGCCGATGCGGTCAACGGCCTCCGGGTCGTCCTCGGCGGGACCGAGGCTCGGTCGTGCGGCAACGGGTGCTACGGAGCATTTCTGACGCCGGCTCCCCGCGTCCGGGTCTCCGTGAACGGACGTGTGACCACGTTCCGGGTGCCGGCGAAGCCGCGCTCCGCGGCCGCGATCGTCGCCCGTGCAACCGCCGCCTTCCGGAGACTGCGAAGCGTCGAATACATCGAGCGCCTCGCGTCGAGCCCGCGCAACAAGATCGTCTCCCACTTCACGCTCGAGCGGCCGAACCGGTTGATGTACGAGATCCGCGGCGGCGCGGACGGCATCATCATCGGGCCGCGCCGCTGGGACCGTGCTCATGGCGGAAAATGGATTCCGTCTCCGCAGGATCTGACGCCGGAGCCCGAGCCGATCTGGGGGGCCGGACACGTCACGAACGCCTACCTGCTCGAGACGACTCCAGCGACCTACGTCGTGTCGTTCATGAATCCGCTCGCGCCGGTGTGGTTCACGATCTCACTCGATCGCCGTACGTTGCTACCGCGCAGCCTCCGGATGACAGCGGCGGCGCACTTCATGATGCACCGTTACACGAGTTTCAACGAGCCGCGGAAGATCAGAGCCCCAAGTGGCGCGCGATGACAAGTCGCTGGACTTCGTTCGTGCCCTCGCCGATCTCCAGGATCTTCTGGTCGCGGTAGAGACGTGAGATCGGGTAGTCGTCCATGTAGCCGTAGCCGCCGTGGATCTGGAGGGCCCAGTTGACGGCACGGTTCGACAGCTCGCCGGTGTAGAGCTTCGCCTGGGCGGCCGCCAGCGCGAAGTCGCGGCCTTCGTCCTTCAGCCACGCCGCCTTGTAGACGAGATTGCGTCCGGCCTCGATCTCCGTCGCCATGTCGGCCAGCTTGAACTGAATCGCCTGGAACTTCGCGATCGGCTTGCCGAACTGCTTGCGCTCCTGCGCGTACGCGTAGGCGAGGTCGTACGCGCCCTGGGCAAGCCCGACTCCCATTGCCGCGACCGAGATGCGACCGCCGTCGAGGATCTCGAGAAACTGCTGAAAACCCTTGCCGCGCGGTCCGAGCAGGTTCTCCCCGGGAACCTCGACGTCCTTGAAGGACAGCTCGCGCGTGTCCGATGCGCGCCAGCCGAGCTTCTTCATCGGCTTCGAGATCGCGTAGCCGGGCGTGCCGTTCGGGACGATGATGTTCGACGTCTCGGAGTCACCGGTCTGCGCCGTGATCGTGACGCAGGACGTGATGTCCGTCCCGGCATTCGTGATGAAGATCTTCGAGCCGTTGACGATCCACCTGCCGTCACGCGCCTCGGCGCGAGTACGCGTCGCGCCGGCATCGGAGCCCGCCTCGGGCTCGGTCAGTCCGAACGCGGCGAGCTTCTTGCCGGAAGTGAGGTCCGGCAGCCACTGTTCCTTCTGCGCGTCGTTGCCGTAGTAGTAGATCGGCAACGTTCCGAGCGAGTGGTGCGCGGCGACCGTGATCGCCACGGACGAGTCCACGCGGGTGAGCTCCTCGACGGCAATCGCGTACGAGACAGTGTCCGCTCCCGCACCGCCGTACTGCTCCGGAATCGTCATGCCCATGAGTCCGAGCTCCCCGAGCTCGGCTACGAGCTCGTACGGGAAGCGCGACTCGCGATCCAGCTCCTCCGCGAGCGGCGCGACCCGCCGCTCCGCATAGTCGCGGACGGTCTTGCGGACGAGCTCGTGCTCTGAATCGAGATCGAAGTTCAACGGGAGAGGCGCTTGGCGAGCTCGACGATCAGACGGACGCCGTAACCGGTGCCGCCGGGCTGAGTCAGATAGTCCCCGCGCGAGCGCTCGAGGAAGCCGGGTCCCGCCATGTCGATGTGCGCCCACGGTCCTTCTCCGGCGAACTCGCGCAGGAACTCTGCCGCGAGGACGGGTGAGCCCTGCCGGAGGTCCGAAGAGTTCTTCAGGTCCGCGAACGACGAGTCGACGTAGCGCCGATAGCGCGGGTTGAGGGGGAACGGCCAGGTGTGGTCCCCGCTCGTTTCGGCTGCGGCGAGGATCTCCGTCATCCACTCGTCCTCGTTTGCGAAGGCACCCGCGTAAAAGTCGCCGAGCGCAAGCTCCATCGCGCCGGTGAGCGTCGCGAGGTCGAGGAGGTGCGTCGCGCCTTCACGGCGGGCGTACCACATGGCATCCGCAAGGACGAGACGTCCTTCTGCGTCGGTGTTCGTGATCTCGATCGTCTTGCCGTTCGCGGCGCGCAGGATGTCGCCCGGGCGGAACGAGTTGCCGCTGACGAGGTTCTCCGCGGCGGCGACGACCGCGATGATGCGAACCGGCAGCTCGAGCTCCGCGACGGCTGCGATTCCGGCGATCACGGCCGCGCCTCCGGCCATGTCGCCTTTCATGTCCTGCATGTTCAGCGCAGGCTTGAGCGAGATCCCGCCCGCGTCGAAGGTGATCGCCTTCCCGACGAGCCCGAGCACGGTGTTGCCCTGCGCCCCCTGTGGCGGTTCGTAGCGGAGGACGATGAGACGAGGTCCGTTCGCGCTCCCGCGTCCGACGGCCGAGAGGGCGCCCATGCCGAGCTCGTCGATCCACTCGGGTCCGAGCGCTTCGACGATGAGGTTGGGCCCGGCGAGCTCTGCAGCTCGTTCGGCCAGTACCTGGGGAGTCAGCTCGTTCGGTGGCGAGTTGGCCAAATCCCGGGCCGCGTTGACCCAGCGGCCGACGCGCGCCGTGCGGCCGGCGGATTCGGCAAGCCCGTCGGGAGTGTCGGTGTAGAGCACGACCTTCTCGACGAGCTTCCGCGGCTTCTCCTCCGTCTTCCAGCGGGCCGGACTATAGGAGCCGAGCATCGTCCCTTCGACGATCGCCCGTGCCTGGTCGTCCAGGGACAGAGGGAGCGAGTTGTCGAGTTGCCACGCCACGGTGCCGCCGATGTCGGCCAGACGACGCACGACCGCGGAGGCCGCAGTCCGCAGCGCATCGGCGTCGACGGCCTCCCGCTTGCCTACGCCTGCGAGGATCAGCCGCTGCGCGTCGAGCTCGCCGTCGGTGTGGAGCAGCATGGTCCTGCCGAGCTCGCCCTTCAGCTCGCCGTCCTCGACGAGGCGCTGCAGGCGCCCCTTCAGGCGCTCGTCGAGGGCACGCGTCCCGTTCGACAGTGTTGCGGGGTCTTCGTCGGGGAAGGGGATGGCCAGAGCATCGGGCTCGAGCTCGCCCGCCTGCCTGACTTCGATCGTGAGCTGGTCCATCGGCCCGCGATCGTACCCAAGCAGGGATTTACCGTGTCTTTACGAAATCTGGCTAACCGGTCTCAACTTTGATCGTCGGATGCCGATGATGACACCCGAGATGAGCGCAACGCTGCTGCGGCCCTCCGTTCCCTCGCGTTTTCGGCGCGGGCCCTCACGCCCGACCCCCGAGGCGCTGATGGAGCAGATCGCCGGGCTGACGTCCGAGCGCCAGCGTCTTCGGGACCGGGGCGTGAACGGCTCGAGGCTCGAGCGCAACCGGGTGAAGCTTGCGCGGGCCCAGTGGGAGCTCTCCCACGCCCTCATCGAGCGCTACCTGTAGAGCCCCCGGCTAGCCTGCGCGCGTGCGGGCGGAGATCGATCGCCGGGCGATGGCGCTCCTTTCGAGCGGCCACATGGCGACGGACTTCGCGAACGGCGCCCTGCCGGCGCTGCTGCCGTTCCTGAAGGAACGGTTCTCCCTCTCCTACACCGCCGTCGGCGGGGTCGTGCTTGCCTCCCAGGCGTCCTCGTCGCTGGTCCAGCCGCTCTTCGGTCTGTGGTCCGACCGTCGCGGAGCGATGTGGCTGTTGCCCGCCGGCGTGGCCCTGGCCGGGGTCGGCATCGCTCTCGCTGCCGACGCCCCGAGCTACTGGCTCGTCGTGCTGCTCGTCCTCGTCTCGGGTCTAGGGAGCGCCGCTTTTCACCCCGAAGGATCGAAGTTCGCGGGCTTCGTCAGCGGCCGGAAGCGGGCGAGCGGCATGTCGTGGTTCTCGATTGGCGGGAATATCGGTTACGGGCTCGGGCCCGTGGTGACGACCGCAATCGTCGTTGCGCTCGGTTTGCGCGGCGGGCTCCTGCTGGCGCTGCCGTCGCTCGTGGTCGCTACTGCGATCCTCGTGGGCACCTCGTATCTCCGAAGCTTCGTGCCGGAGCCGATCGCCGCGCATGCAGACGCGGGTGAAGACGATCCGCGCGCGATGAAGCTCTTGCTAGGCGTAATCGCGTTGCGCAGCGTCGCGTGGTTCGGGTTGATCACGTTCGTGCCGCTCTGGGAGGTCGCGCTCGGACACTCGACGTCGCACGGCAATCACCTACTGGCCCTGATGTTGTTTGCGGGCGGCGCAGGCACGTTGTTGCTGGGACCGCTCGCAGACCGCGTGGGCCGGCGCCCTGTGCTGCTCGGAAGCGTCTTGGCGACCGGACCGCTGATCCTGGTGTTCGTCGTCGTCGGCGGGATCCCCGGCGCGATCGCGCTCGCGCTGATCGGCGCCTGCGTCGTCGGCACTTTCGGCGTCACGATGGTGATGGGGCAGGAGTACATGCCGCGTCACATCGGCACTGCCTCCGGTCTCGTGATCGGACTGTCCGTTGGCGTCGGTGGCGTCGCAGCGGTAGCGCTCGGAAGGCTCGCCGACGCGACGAGCTTGCGCACCGCGCTCTACGTCGCCGCCGCCGCGCCGCTGCTTGCAGTCGTCCTCGCGGTGCAACTCCCGAGCGGGCGGGAGCGACGGAGGCTCGAAGCGGCAACTGAGGTAGGGTTGCTCCCGTGACCGCCGTCAAGGAATTCTTCGACAATCTCGAAAGTCGTGCCGACGCCTCGAAGACGTCGGGGATGACGAACTCGTACCTCTTCGACATCGACGGCGCCGGTAAGTGGACGGTCAAGGTCGAGGACGGCAAGGTGAACGTCACCGAAGGCGGCGAAGACGCCGACGCGGTGATCACGACCTCCGAGGAGACTTTTCAGAAGATCATCAGCGGCGAGCAGAACCCGACGAGCGCCTACATGACCGGCAAGCTCAAGGTCAAGGGCGACATGGGTGCTGCGATGAAGCTGCAGAAGCTGTTCTGAGCCGAGCGCCTTACTAGGAGGTCACTCCTCCAGCTCGACGAGCGGGGCGCCGGCCGCGACCGATGCGCCTTCTTCGACGTGCACGGCGCGCACGACCGCGTCATAGGGCGACGTGAGCGGTGTCTCCATCTTCATCGCCTCGAGGACGACGAGCGGCTGCCGGGCACGCACCGTGTCGCCTTCGCTTACCAGCAGTCGGATCACGGTCCCCGGCATCGGCGCCTTCACGACGCTCTGCTCTCCCCCGGATGCCCCGTGGTCGGTGGCCCGGTCGTCCACGTCCGGCGGCGAGGCGAGCAACGGCGAAGGGAGATTGAGACGGAAGGGAGCACGCCAGGGAGTGGCCGCCACCCGGCCGGGCGCCGGGGAGAGCGGCGGATGCTCGGTCAGGAACGACGTCCTCGTGTCGCCGGCGCGCACGACCGGGTGTGACACGAGCCAGCGGAGGAAGGGAAGGTTGGTCGTCACGCCGACGACCTCTGGCTCCCGTAGCGCGGCACCCAACCGGCGGAAGGCCTCGGCGCGGGTCGTCCCGTGGGCGATCAGCTTCGCGATCAGCGGGTCGTATCCGATCCCGATTTCGTCGCCTTCCTCGACGCCCGCGTCCACTCTGATCCCTTCGGGAAAATGCAGGCCCTCGAGGCGGCCGGCCTGGGGGAAGAAGGTCTTCGGGTCCTCCGCGTACAGGCGCACCTCGACGGCGTGGCCGCGCGGGTCGGGCTTGACGTCGAGGTCGTCACCGGCGGCGACTCGAAGCTGCGCCTGCACGAGATCCACTCCAGTCACGAGCTCGGTGACCGGATGCTCCACTTGGATGCGGCCGTTCAGCTCGAGGAACCAGAAGTCGCGTCCGTCGACCATGAACTCGGCGGTCCCCGCACTGACATAGCCGATCGCCTGCGCGAACGCGACGGCGGCGTCTCCCAATGCTGTGCGGAGCCGTTCGTCGACGACGGGTGACGGGGACTCTTCGAGCACTTTCTGGTGGCGTCGCTGGATCGAGCATTCGCGCTCGCCGAGCGAGAGGACGGTCCACTGTGTGTCGGCGAGCAGCTGGATCTCGATGTGGCGCGGACGCTCGACGTAGCGCTCGCAGAAGACGCGGTCGTCACCGAATGCCGCCTTCGCCTCGCGCCTCGACGCTTCGAGTGCCTCGGTCAGCTCGGCAGGATCCCGGACCACCCGCATTCCGCGGCCGCCGCCGCCGGCTGCCGCCTTGACGACCAGCGGGAAGCCGATCTCGTCCGGCTCTCCGCTCGGAACGACCGGTACTCCTGCCGCCTGTGCGATCCGCTTGGCCTCGAGCTTGTCGCCGCCGACACGCAACGCGTCCGGCGGCGGCCCGACCCAGACGAGCTCCGCCGCGTTCACTGCTTCGGCGAAGTCAGGGTTCTCGGCGAGGAACCCATAGCCGGGATGGATCGCATCGGCGCCGGTTTGCTTGGCGGCACGGATGTGCTCTTCGGAGAAGAGGTAGCTGCCGATCTCCACCGTCTCGTCCGCGGAACGTGCATGGAGCGAGCCCTTGTCGTCTGGAGCGACGACGGCAACGGTCTCGATCCCGAGCTCGCGCGCCGCGCGAAAGACCCGCAACGCGATCTCGCCGCGGTTCGCGACGAGCAGCTTGCGGATCAAGCTTTCTTTCCGGGGTTCAGCAGGTTCTGCGGGTCGAACGCACGCTTGACCGCACCGTGCAGCTCGAACGCGCGGGGACCGAGCTGCTTTGCGAGCCAGTTGCGCTTGACGAAGCCGACGCCGTGCTCGCCGGAGATCGTGCCGCCGAGGTTGAGTGCCAGCTCGAAGAGCGCCTCCGAGAGCTTCGGGGCAAGCTCGAGCTCACGGTTGTCATCGCCGGCGAGCAGGAACGTCGTGTGCAGGTTGCCGTCACCGGCATGGCCCCACGAGCAAGCGGGGATCCCGAAACTGCGGCCGACCTCGAGTGATGCTTCGATCGCCTCACCGAGGCGGTCGAGTGGAACCGCGATGTCTTCGCTCGCCTTCCCGCCGCGCTGTGCGTCGACGACGAGCGCCAGGCCGTCGCGCCAACGCCAGAGCGCCGCGATCTCCTGCGGCGACTCGGGCGCATAGAGGGAGAGCGCGTCCTCTCCGAAGACGTCGAGCAGGTCCGAGCGGATGCGTGCAGCCTCATCCGTCGAGCCGTCGGCCTCTGCGAGGACCGCGAATGCGCCGCCGGGGACCTCACTAGGGAAGCTCGCGCCGGCGTAGCGCATCGTCTCCGAATCGATGTACTCGAGGGCCGCTGCGGCGAGGCCGCTGCCGACGACTCGTTCGATCGCTCCGACGCCGCCGCGCACGCCGTCGAAGAAGCCGATCACCGGCCACGCCGCCTCGGGAGCAGGCGTCAACCGAAGCCAGGCCGCCGTGATCACGCCGAGCGTCCCTTCCGATCCGACCAGGAGGTGCTTCAGGTCGTAGCCCGCGACGTCCTTCCGAAGCGCGCCACCGAGTTGGACGAGATCTCCCGGCGGCACGATGACCTCGAGCCCTGTCACCCAAGCGCCGGTGACGCCGTACTTGAACGCGTGCGGACCGCCTGCATTCGTCGCGACGTTGCCGCCGATCTGCGACTGCTCGGCCGCTCCTGGATCGGGAGGAAAGAGCAAACCGCCCTCACGCGCGATGCGGCGCAGCTCCGCGGTGCGCACGCCTGCGTCGACCTCGATACGCCACAACAGTGGGTCGAAGGAGCGCACGCGATCGAGTCGCTCGAGCGAGATGACAACGCCGCCGTCGAGCGGCACGGCGCCGCCGGCGTAGCCGGTTCCCCCGCCGCGCGGGACGATTGGAACGCCGTGCGCGTAGCACCAGGACACGACCTCGGCCACCTCTTCCGCGCTGCGCGGCAGTGCGACCGCGTCGGCGCGCCCACCCAGTCCGCGCGCCTCGGTCTGGTCGGTCAGGTACGCGGCGCTCGGTGCGATCACCTCCGCGGCCACGGCCGCGCGCAGGTCACGCTCGATGGAAGCGAGCGCGCTCATTCGAGAGCGCGCTCGAGTGCCACGCGACCGTCGTGCAGCACGGGCTCACCGTGGGAGACGAGCACGAGTTCGACGGGCAGGTCGAGCAACGGCTGCAGGCCGACCCGCAGATCGTCCTGGGTGTAACCGCCGAGGTGTCGAAGCCACGACTCCGGGCACATGCGCAGTCCCGGTGGGCGGTCGCCGAGGATGCGGTCGCCGGGAACGAGCGTGCGATGCTCCGGAATCCAGAAGATCGTCTCGCCGGAGCCTGCGATCTCGAACGCCGTCACGGCTTCCGGCACCGCGGCCGACGCGTCGTAGCGCCGCATCACCTCCTCGCGGCTGCGCTCGTGGAACTTGAGCGTCACCAAAACCGCTACGTCCTGCTTGTCCTTCGCGAGCGTGTCGAGTGCGGCGAACTCGCCGTCGACGACCAGCGGATCGATGAGCACGAGCCTGTCGCCCGAGTCGTAGGCGACACAACCGACCTCAGGCGGCCAGTCGGCGGGGCTGTCCACCTCCTCCGGCGCCTCCCACTCGGGATGTGCCGCCGTCCAGCGCCACAAGCCCGGTGCGACCTGTTGCAGCTCCACGTCACGGAGCGTAGATGATGCGCCGATGGAGCCAGTTCGCTGGGGGATTCTCTCGACGGCCCGCATCAACCACGCAGTGATCGTCCCAGCTCGCGAGAGCGAGAAAGCCGTGGTGATCGCCGTCGCGAGCCGTGACCTCGCCCGTGCGCACGCCTATGCGCGCGAACAGGAGATCGAGCGCCAGTATGGGAGCTACGAGGAACTGCTCGCCGACGACGACGTCGAGGCGGTCTACGTCTCCCTGCCGAACGCACTCCACGTCCCTTGGTCGATCAAAGCGCTCGAGGCGGGCAAGCACGTCCTCTGCGAGAAGCCGCTCGGACGCACTCCGGAAGCGGTCGAGCGGGCCTTCGACACGGCGGACCGTCAGGGCCGGCTGCTGATGGAGGCGTTCATGTACCGGCACCATCCTCAGACTCAGAAGTTGAAGGAGCTCGTCGCTTCGGGTGCGGTCGGCGAGCTCCGGCAGATCCGCACGGCATTCACGTTCACGCTCGACCTTCCGGAGGACGTGCGCTGGCGCCCGGAGCTGGAGGGCGGCTCACTCCTCGATCTCGGCTGCTATTGCATCAATGTCAGCCGCCTGTTGGCGGGCGAACCGGAGCGGGTCTACGGCCGGCAGAGGCTGGCGCCGACGGGGATCGACGTGGGGTTCACCGGCACGCTGGAGTTCTCCGACGAGGTCTCGGCCCAGTTCCACTGCGCATTCGACCTACCGGCCGAGAGCTACGTCGAGGCGATCGGTACAACAGGGAAGGCG
>Ga0207708_10000688_pt1 | contig 25637 bp, 23 predicted proteins | sample KBSK5101metaG_FD_184340 | JGI IMG/M metagenome (GOLD analysis project Ga0207708, IMG submission 184340) | Corn, switchgrass and miscanthus rhizosphere microbial communities from Kellogg Biological Station, Michigan, USA - KBS K5-10-1 metaG... | ecosystem: Host-associated > Plants > Roots >...
GGCGGGGGCTGGTCGAAGCAGGGGTTCACGGCCACGAGTGGGACCTACCAGACGCGCATCGCGGTGCCGGCGCGCGGTGGCGCGCAAACGACCCTGGTGGAGTTCGGCGCCGTGAACCACGAGGCGACCCTGTCGATCGACGGGGTGGTGGTCGGAACGACCACGACCTCGTTCACGCCGGCGCTCTTCGACCTCACGCCGTTCGTGGTTCCGGGCCGCGAGCACGTCCTGACGGTGGTCGTGAAGGGGCGCAACGCCCTGACGACTGCGGGACGCGGGCGGCTGGTCCCCGACGCCGCCGGATGGTCGCGCAACATACCGCAAGGGATCTTCCGCTCGGCGGAGCTGCGCGTCCTCCCGGACATCTACGTGAGTGACGTCTTCGTGCGCACGAGCGTCGCCGGCGACACGCTGACGTTCGACGCCTGGATCGCAAACTCAGGTCCCGTCGACCGCACGATCACGGTCACGGCCAGCCTCGACTCGTGGAACCGCGAGTCCTTCGACTACCCGCTCATTCCCGCGTCATCGCTCGCCGTGCGCGCCGGAGAGACGGCGCAGGTGACGGTCGGACCGGTGGCATGGGGGCTCGGGGCGGGCGCGGTGTGGTGGCCCAACGTGCCGTATCGGGACGACTACGTCGCGAAGCTCCACAACCTCCGCGTCGCCGTTGTCGACGGCGGCGCGCTGATCCACGAACGGGTCCAGCGCTTCGGTTTCCGCGAGGTCACCCAGGCCCAGGCCGACGCGCAGAGCACTTACTTCTACCTGAACGGCGTGCGCGTGAACTTCCGCGGCGACAACCTCCAGGGCGCCAACTACGACAGCATCGTCACCGACGGTGGACCGGGCGATGCCTACGACACGTTCCCCGGCTTTCTGGCGCCCAGCGCCGGCAACCCCGGCTGGCCCCAGGCGGTGCGCAACTACCAGCGCCTCAACTACAACGTCAACCGCATCCACCAGGAGCCGGCCACGCCGTACATGCTGGACGTCGCCGACGAGCTCGGCTTCATGATCATCGGCGAGACGGCGATTCGCGGCTCCAACAGGGATCAGGACTTCGTCGGCGGCCACGACAACATGGTCGAGCACGCCCGCGCGCTGGTCCGCCGGGATCGCAATCACCCTTCGGTGGTCCGCTGGAGCCAGTCGAACGAGGCGAACCTGTCGCCGCTCGATTCGGTTCAGTTCCAGGACGATCTCTACCGCGCGATCGTCGCGCTCGATCCGACGCGCCCGGTGAGCGCGGACGTGTTCGAGAACGGGAACGTGTACGACGCGCTCACCTATTCGAACTTCTCCGTCATCCCCCACTACGTCGGCGGCCTCGGCGCCTACACGGACGCGGTGCAGATGAGGGCCGATCGTCCCTACGGTCAGGGCGAGCTGATCTGGCCCGCCGACCAGACCCGCCAGGGTCTCACCTGGTTCGCGACCAGCACGATGGCGATGCGCGCGAAGAATGCCTCCGACATCCGCCCGTACACGCTGCTGTCGGGTTGGGCCAGCGTGGTACCGGGCGTGACCACCACGATGATGCGGCTCGAGCCGAGCTCTCTCGGTTCAGACAACCCGCCGCTCTACGGCGAGGACAACCTTCCCGATCCGTGGAGCAGCCCGATCCTGACGCGCATCCAGCGGGCCTTCGATCCCGTGCTGGTGGCGGACGTCGACTACTGGGCGGCGAACCGGATGTCCAATGCCGCCGGAGACTGGCCCGCCGAGGTGTCCACGCTGGCCCGAGACGCCGACGTCACGCGCAACCTGATCGCCTTCAACGACACCTTCGCCGGAACGGACGTCGAGATCGGCTGGGAGGTTCACGCCGAGACGGCAGGCGGCAGGCTCGTCTCGTCGGGAACCGAGGTCGCGAACGTCCCGCTTGGATTCGCGGCGATGCGGAGCGTGCAGATCCACACGCCGGCCGACGGCACCCGCTGCATCTTAATCCTGCGCGCGAAGAAAGACGGCGTCTCGCTGTTCGAGGACGACGCCACCTGGTTCGCGCTCGAATGATCTACGGTCAAGAGATCCGGGCGGCGTTTCAGTAAGAGAGGTTGCAACGGCATCACGTTGCGTTTGTTCGGCAACCGGGTTGCCTGGCAGCCGCGCCGCACAACAAAGTTCTGGTGAACGACCATCGTCACGCCTTATGCGACGAATCGCGTCGTAGTCTCCGCGCATAAACGGGCGCCCGCGTTGGGGCGCGGATCGTGGACAAGGAGGCTCCGATGAGAGTTGCATATGGTTGGACCGCAGTACGGTTCGTGGCGACCGCGCTTCTGGTGGCGGGATGGCAGTCGGGCTGCAGTACGCCCAACGCGCCGGAGGAGGTCGGCACGATACGCGTGACGATCACGACCGTTCCCGCCGACGTCGCTTGCGTCAGCCTCTCGGCGGCGGGGGCGACGCGAACGGTGGTGCAAAACTTCGACGTGACGGCGGGAGCCAGCTCCGTGCTGGCGATGGGCGGAATTCCCACGGGTAGCGTGGTGTTCACCGGCCGCGCCTTCGCCGCGGCCTGCGCGTCGGTCGCGGCCGGGGCACTCCCGAACTGGACCAGCGACCCCGTGACCGTGCAGGTGACCAGCGGCGCCACCGCCGACGTCACGATCGTGATGCGCCGGAGCGGCAACGCGAACGTGAGCGTCGACTTCGCAGACGACACGCCTCCCTCCGTGGCCACGGCGACGACCGTGACGTCGTCGGCGAACCCGGCCGTGACGGGCCAGAGCGTGACGATAACAATGACGGTGACCGCGGTGTCGGGCACCCAGATCCCGACCGGTTCGGTGCGGTTGCGAGAGGGGACGATGCAGGGTCCCCTCGTCCCGCTCGGGCCCACCGGGAGCGCGTCCATCACCATTGGTCAGATCGCGTTTCGCGAGCACCCGTTCACCGCCGAGTACATGCCCACCGGTCCGTTCCAGCCCAGCTCGGGGGGCCTCGTCCAGATCGTGCAGCCGGCGGCGACGGGGACAACGTTGGCGGTTCCGACTCCCTCCGTGGAGGTCAACGGCGTGACCTTCGTCCAGCGCGGTACCGCAATCACCTTCCTCGCGTCGGTGAGGGGACTGCCGCCCGGGTCCGGCGGGCCAGATGGCTTCGTGGAGTTCACGAGCACGCAGGGGCTCATGAACACCGCCACGCTCACAGCCGGGGAGACCTCCATCATCACCTCGTTCGACACCACGGGCACGGTCGGCCTCACCGCCCGCTACACCGGCACGTTCGCCTACCTGGCCAGCTCCGCGACGACGCAGTTCGAGGTGGTGGACCAGCTGCCCGGACCGAGCCAATGCCAGCCGCCCAGCGGCGTCGTGTCCTGGTGGCACGCCGACTTCAACTTCCTGGATGCGGTTTCGAACAACCACGGTAGTCCCGTCGGGCAGGTGACGTTCGCGCCGGGCATTCGCGGCACCGGCTTCGTTCTGAACGACACCACCACGCCGTCGTGGGTGGACGTCCCCGACGCGCCCAACCTGCGCGTGACCACCGGCCTCACCATCGACGCCTGGGTCAGCGGCAGCGGCACCACGCTCTCCGGGCGGATCGTCGACAAGATCTCGGCGTTCCAGGAGGACGGCTACCTGCTCGACTTCATCAACGATCGGCTGCGGATGCAGGTCGGCGGAGTGCAGTTGATATCGGACGTCCTCCCGATCTCCGGCCTGACGCACGTGGCGGGTGTCTACGACGGACAGCGCGTCGAGCTGTACGTCAACGGCGTGTCCGTGGCGGCAACGGCAACGGGCATGACGTCGGTCCCGATCAACAACCGCACGCTCCGGATCGGCGCCGACTCGGGCGGCGGCAGTCTGTTCACCGGAATCATCGACGAGCCGCGGATCTTCAACCGCGGGCTCACCACCGGCGAGGTCCAGACGCTGTTCCAGCAAGGCACGACCTGCCCGTAGCGGACAAACGCGCCCGCCCGCCCGGCTGACACCGGGCGGGCTCGTCCCGTCGGCGCTCAGTGTTTCGGCGCCGGCGGGTTCTTGAAGCGGGCTCGCGCGCGCCGCGCATTTGGCGAAGCGGCGCGCCGGCTCTCGCGCCGCGCGAGCTTGTTGCCCGCCTTCGTTCGGTTCGCGCTCCCGCGCGTCGACTTGCGCGACGGCCGAGACCGCATCGAGCCCTCGAGCGCGACGGTCGCCTTCGGCGCGCGTCCCTTGCGGTTCCGCACGGCGGTGGATGCGGCGGCTCCAGCACCGCTCGCTCCGCGCCGATCCATCCCGTCGGTGCTCTTGCGGAGCGGCACCATCCGAGGAAGGCGGCCCCGTTCGCGGGCTCGACCCACCGCGCGCCTGACGACGCGCTCGACGCGCGCGCCCGCGCGGTCGAAGGCCTCGACAAGATCTCCCGCCCGCTCGGTGACGACCACACTCGGAAGGCCGCTGACGACGACCTTGATCCGGCAGACGACGTCGATTCCGCCGCGCGGTCCGTTCACGTCCTCGAACCGGACGGTGAGGCGTTCGATGTGTGGCGCGAACTTGCCCAGCTGCCGGCCGAGACGCCGATAGATTCGCTCCTGTAGGTCAGGATCGACCTCGAGGCCGGACGTCCGCACGCCCACCGGCGTTCGCGGCGCCCAGGTGCGGCCGCCCGCGCGCCGCTCGGGTCGCGAAATGGTTGCCGCAAATGGCGCGCGCTTGATCGACCGTCCCGCCCCCATCGATGCCTCGTTGCGAATATGGCCCGCCATCCAGCTGACACGCGTAGGGCAATCAATGAAAGCCGTTCGGGCTCAAGGGAGCGATCCGGACGGGAGGACGGTCTCGACGCGGCGGGCGCCGCCCCAGCGCGTCGGCTGGTACGCGAGCCGCACCGGTTGATGGTCGGGGTTGAAGCCGGGCGGCAGGTCGAACACGACGGCGCCGTCGGCGGACTTGCCAGCGCGGACCGATTTCGGCGTCAGCAGTGACCCGCATTCGGCGGGCGCCTTCTGCACGATGGCGCTGTCCAGGATCACGCCGCCCGCGTCCAGCTTGAAGTCGCGCGGCGCGACGAGCAGCTCGTTGATCCTGGAGTCGACGCGCACGACAGCGGCCACGCGCGCGCCACCGGACACCGTCGACGGGCACGGCCGGATCTTCTCCAGGCGAAATCGGTAGATGGTCCCGTCCAGCCAGCCGCCGATTGCCGGCGTCGGGCGATCGGTATCCGGGTCCGGATCGGCGGCGGCGGGCGGGGGCTGAGGAGGCGCCGGCGCCACCGCCGCAAGCGCAGGCGCAGGCCCGGGCTCGACCGCGGCCAGCGCCGCGCGCGAAGGCGGGGCGTGCTCGCGCCGGCATTGCCCGCACAGCAGCAAGCCAAGCGTGGCGGCGACCGCCGGAAGCGCGCCGCTTTTCATTGAGCCGCCACGCGCTGACTGTCCTGCAGCGCCCGCTTGTATTCGCGATTGACCTCCAGCTCGTCGTCGGACGCCATCCCCTTCCCTTGCATCAGATCCGCGACGTCGTTGCCGGCGATCTTGCGCGCCGCCGACTCCACCTCGCGTCGTTGCAGCGCCGGCAGACGGTTGTGTAGATCGATGAAAGCCTCGGTCAGCCGCTGCTGCTGCGGCGGCGTCAGCTCGCTGGTGCGCTCCAGCGCCAGCTTCGCGAACGACGACACGACCGCGTCGCGCGCCCGGGGCCGGGACTCCGTGACCATCAGATCGATGCCGGAGTTGATCGTGTCGCCCTGCCAGATCGCCGCCAGCCCCTGGACCATCTCACCCCACAGCGGATCCTTGTCGGGTTCGGTGGGATCGGACGCCGCGGCCTCCAGCAATAAAGTCAGCTTCGTCGGCGCGTCGCCCTGCGACAGCAGATCGTTCATCGCGCCGCGCCGGTCGGTGCCTCCCAGATCGGCGTGGGCTTGCGACAGCACCTCGATCGCCCGCCGCAGCCGCGACAGATCGGCCTGGGCGGTCGGTCCGCCCGGCCGCGCCACCGCGGCTGCCTCGGTCTCGGTGTCGGGGTCGCCCTTCGGATGCCTGGCCAGCGAGACGAGCGCCCAGACGGCGACGCTCACCCCGATGACCGCGACGAGCGCCACCCAGGCAGGGACCCTCGTTCTCGACCTGGATGGCGCTTTCACTGTCGTTTACTCGAGATCAGCCGGGTTGTTGAACAGCGGCGTCAGCGCGATCGCGCCGTGGCCGGCCTGGGGGAAGTTGGCCGCCCCCGGGTTGATGTTGGCGGTGTTGGACGCCGTATCGTCCGGCGGGAACAGCACCAGGCTGGTCAGGAACGCCAGCACCAGGTTCTTGTTGGCGCGGGACTGCGCGACGAAGCTGTCGCGCGCGGCCTGCGCTTCGCCGCCGTGCCGGATGATCACTTCCTCCAGCGTCTGACTGCGGCCGTCGTGGCCGTACGGCGCGGTGGTCGCGACGCCCCACAGCGGTTCGGTGATGAACTGCCGCTGCAACGTGCCGTCGAAGTTCCGCTCCGCGAAGTTGTTGCCCAGATCGTGGCGCTTCAGGTCCGCGAAGAAGTTGTTCACGACGAACGACTGCAGGGCCGGCCGCTTGAGGACCGGGAAGCTTCCAGGATCATCGATGGTGACGATCTTGGCCGTCGCGGTCGCAAACAAGCGGTTCAGCGGATTGCCGCTGGTCGTCGGGCTGCCCGGGTTGAAGTCGGAGAACACCGTCTCCACGTCCGCGACCCGGCGATCGACGTTGATCGTCAGGGACGCGATGTGGCAGCTCGCGCAGCCCACGTTGTTGAAGATCGTGCGGCCGGCGTTCACGTCGGCAGCCCGGTCCGGCGAAATGCTGGTGGCGGGCTTGAAGTAGTTCAACAGGTAGAACTCCTCGTGGTCCACCAGGGAGATCGGCAGCTCGTTGGAGACGCCGTCGCCGTCCGGATCCAGGCCGTTGTTCCCGGTGACCGGCGGTCCCTCGATGGCGTCCAGGGCGCCGTCCAGCACCATGCCCGCGGGCGTGGTGATCCGCTGGCGGTTGATGGCGGCGTTGCGCAGATCGGCATCGTCCGACTGGATCCCCATCTCGGCGTTGAACGCGCCGACCAGGAACTCACGGATCGAGATCGTCCCGCCCTGGGCGAAGAACGGTCGCACGCGCAGATCGGTGTTCACGCCCACGACGCCCGTGGTCACGAACGTTCCGTTCGGGTTCGCCGTGATCGACCCGTAGCTGATCCCCTTCGAGGTCAGCGTGCGGGTCTGCGGCGTCCCCGAGGACTGCGCCGCGGCCAGCGCCTGCGCGCGGATCGCCCGCAGATCGGCCGTTATCTCGTCGCCCAGCATCTCCTGCAGGCCCAGGCCGAACAGGTGGGGTGCGTCGCGGCTGTCCGGGCGCGTGAACACGTCACCGCCGAACCCTGCCGAGCCGCGCGGACGGCCGTGGCAGCCGGCGCACGAATCGACGACACCGGCGCCGATTGACGCGTCGGTTGCGATGTTGCCGGCACGATCGCGCCCGCTGAAGCCCTGCGTGGGCAGGAACTTCCTCTGGAAGAGCTGCCGGCCGCGCCGCACCGAGCGGAACGGATCGCGCTGAATAATGAAGATGGACGAGTCCGGCGTTTGAACGTTGCCGCGCCCCGTGCCTATCTGACCTCCGATGTTTTTCTGAATGCCGTCGCCGACGGCGATGCCGGAGATCTTCTCCAGCCTGTCGCGCATCTGCGCCTGAGCCGTTCCCGCCGCTGCGATGGTCGCCACACCCAAGGCGACCGCGATTCTATACACCCGTAGTTTCATGGGACCTCCTTTGTCTTCCGCGAACGGGATGAGAAGTCGTTGGCTGCGGCCATCAGCAGGCGAAATTTCGTCAAGAATGTTTTTGCGCTCATTCCAGAATCAGATTTTTTCGTGCGCTGCTCATTTTTATGAACCAGTTTTTTCGCGTTACGAATTCAATTGCAACGAAGCGTCACGACATTGCCAATCAATGCGCCAAACGAATTACAAAGTGCGCCAATCCGAACGCACTCACCTCAACCGTTCGGGCGCGCGCCGTACCTGGGTTTTGCTGCCCCGACCCTGGATCGAGTAGCATTCTGCTCGTGACACTCCACTGGCCGGTGAACCGATGCGCATCGCGCTGACGCTGGGGGCTGTCGTGGTCGCGCTGGCCGTCGGCGCCTTCCTGATGTTCGGGCGCGGCCGCGAGATCCAGGGCGGCGAGGCGCGCAAGCTGGTGGCGGCCGGCGCGCGGCTGGTCGACGTGCGCTCGCCCGAGGAGTACGCGCGGGGCCACCTGCCCGGCGCCGTCAACATCCCCGTCCAGGAACTGGATCGTCGCCTGGCCGACGCCGGCCCGGTCGACCACGAGCTGATCGTCTATTGCCGCAGCGGCCACCGCAGCTCGCGCGCCGCGCAGATCCTGCGCGAGCACGGCTTCACGAAGGTCCACAACCTGGGACCGATGACCGCATGGTAGCGGGACGATCGCGGACGCGATCAGCGGCCGGAGTCCTCGCCGGCGCCGTGGTCGCGGTCGCCGCGTGCAGCGGCGGCGCGGGACTGGGCGAGCGCTGCGGCGAGTGGGGACACGGCACCATCGCCTGCGCGGACGACTTTTATTGCTCGCTTGCGGCCGGCGAGAGCAACGGCACCTGCAAGCGCGCCGGCCGCGAGAACGAGGCGTGCCCCGACGTGATGCTGCCGTCGTGCGCGGGTGACCTCACCTGCAACCGCGCCTTCAGTCCGCCGCTGTGCACGCCGCGGATCGCGCCGGGCATGGACTGCACGAACGCCGCCTGCGTCGCGGGGTTGATCTGCCTGGTCAAACCGGCCGGCCCGCCCACCTGCGAGCCCCCGCGTCTGGAGGGCGAAGGTTGCTTGAATGCCTACGGCCAGTGCGACGGCGACCTGGTGTGTCTGCCTTACGCGGGCGTGGCCGAAGGCGGCGTGTGCGGCGCCCGCGTCGCCGCCGGCAACGTGTGCGACGACGCCCAGGACTGCCAGGCCGGGCTGACGTGCAACGCCGGCTTCCCGCCGTCGCGCTGCGAGCCGCTCAGCGAGATCGGCCAGCCGTGCGGGAGCGTGCAGGACTGCAAGTCGCTGAACTGCGATCTGGCCACCGCGGCCTGCGCGCCCAGCGCCGCCGCGACGACCGGCTGGTGACGCCGGCTCCTCACGCGCCTACTTCTTCTCGAACGCGTCGAGGATTCCCGCCACCATCGGCTTCGCCTCGAGGTTGGCGTTGAACGCCAGCGGATAGTGGGGGCCGCGGCCACGCAGGTGGCTCCACTCCGCGGTGCTCAGCCAGGAATCGCGGTCGCTCACACCCCACAAGGTGATGCCGGTGCAGCGGTCGACGGCCACGCACGCGGCGACGATGTCGTGCGTGATCTCGCGCTGCCGTTGCAGCTTCTCGTTGATGTCGCCGGGCAGCGCGCCGACCGCGACGTCCATCTCGGTGAACTCGACGTCCAGCCCCAGCGCCGCGTAGCGCTCGATGTTCTGGCGGATCGAATCGGCGGACGGCCACTGGCGCGGGTCGACGTGCATCTGGAATCCGACCCCGTGAATCGGCACGCCCGATTCCTTCAGCCGCTTGCACAGCGCGAAGGCCGCCTCCGACTTCGCCGGGCCCACGCCCTCGATCTCGTAATCGTTATAGAAGAGCAGCGCCTGCGGATCCGCGGCGTGCGCCTGCCGAAAGGCCTCGTCGATGAAGGTCGGCCCCAGCGCCGTGAAAGGAGAATCGTCGCGCAGCTGGCCGCTGTCGCCGTTGGCCAGCGCTTCGTTCACCACGTCCCACTGCCCGATCCTGCCCTTCCAGTGGCCGGCGACGTTCTGGATGTGGCGGGCCATCGCGGCGCGCAGCGCATCGGGCTTGAGGCCCTTGACCCAGAACGCCAGCTGCTGGTGCCAGACCAGCGTGTGACCGCGCATCCGCATGTTGTTCTTTTCGGCGAAGTCGACCAGCCGGTCGGCGGCGGCGAACTCGAACGCACCGGGGCGCGGTTCGACGGAGGCCCACTTCATCTCGTTCTCGGGCGACAGCGAATCGAACTCGCGCGCGACCAGCGTCCGGAACGCGCCGTCCGCGATGTGGTAGCTCATCACCGCCGTGCCGATCCGCCGGTGCGCGGTGGCGGCCGCCTGCCGCATGGGCTTCAGACTGGAGGGCGGAATCAGGTTGCCGCCGACGGCGCCGCCGGCCGCGGCGCCCGGATCGTGAATGATGCAACCCGCGACGGCGCCGGCAGCCCCGAGCGCCACGCCGACAACAAGCGACCAACCTATTTTCATGGGACGCGAATCTACGCCGACCGCGGGCGCGCCGTCATCCAGATCCCGGGCTTCGGGCGCAGCGTGACCAGCGGATCGATCGCGACCGGGCGTCCGGGCTCGAGATCCAGCCGCAGGCGGCGCGCGACGGTGGCGAGCACGATCGTCGCCTCCATGATCGCGAAGCCGGCGCCGATGCACAGGTGCGGGCCGCCGCCGAACGGGAAGTACGCGTAGCGCGGGCGGCCCTCCTGCGCCTCGGGCGCGAAGCGTTCGGGCGCGAAGCGTTCGGGATCAAAACCTTCGGGATCGTCCCACAGCCTTGGGTCGTGGTGCGTGACGTAGGGGCTGACCAGCACGCGCGATCCGGCCGGGATCGCGAAGCCGCCGATCTCGTCGTCGGCGTCGGCCGAGCGCGTGACCACCCAGGCCGGCGGATAGAGCCGCAGCGCCTCGTCCATCACCATGCGCGTGTAGCGCAGCCGATGCAGATCCTCGGGGCCCGCGCCGTTGCCGCCGGCCGGCGCCGCGTCCAGCTCCTTCTCCAGCGCGCGGCGCGCACCGGGATGCAGCGACAGCAAGTAGAACGTCCACGACAGCGCCATCGCGGTGGTCTCGTGCCCCGCCAGCAGCAGCGTCATCACCTCGTCGCGCAGCTGCTGGTCGCCGAGGCCTTCGCCGGTGTCCTCGTCGCGCGCCGCCAGCAGCATCGACAGCAGGTCGCCGCGATCGGCGCCGTCGCGGCGGCGCTCGGCGATCAGCGACAGCACCACCCGATCCAGCGCGCGCAGCGCCGCGCGGAAGCGCAGATTCTTCGGCGTGGGAATCGCGCCCGGCAGCGGGAACAGCGCGGCCAGCTTCTCGATGGTGTGGTGCAGGACGACCTGCAGCGCGCCGCCCACCGCGTCGGCCTCGTCGGTCAGGTCGCGGTCGAACAGGCAGCGGCCCAGGATGCGGAGCGTGAGCCGCGACAGCTCGGGGACGATGTCGAACGCCGCGCCTCCTGCCCCGGCGCGCGCCAGCCGATCGACGAAGTCCACCGACGATTCCGCCATGATGCCGGCGAAGCTGGCGAGGCGCTGCTTGTGGAAGCTGGGCTGCGCGAGCCGCCGGTTCCGCCACCAGGGCGGGCCGGTGGTCGTGAGCAGCCCGTCACCCAGCGTCTCCTTCAGCGCGTCCACGCTGCGCGTCTTCCGCCCGTAGTTATCGGCGTTGTCCTGGAGCACGCGCTTGATGCCGGCGGGGTCCGTCACCAGGAACACCGAGCGGCCACGAATCACGAAGCGCGCGACGCCGCCGTAGGTTCGCGCCGTGCGCACCAGGAAGCTCAGCCGGTCGCCACGGAACTCGGGAAGCATCCCGAGCAGCGGGTGTCCCTTCGGCCCCGGGGCGATGCGACGACCGGCGGGCGCCGGCGAGGCTGCGTTGTTCACGGCGGCAGTATGACCCGGGCCGACGGCGGATCGATGCGGGCCGATCGCACGAACAGCGCCACGCTTGCACAACATGCGCTGGCCAACATGCGCGAGTGATTCGGGAACGCCGCGCGGGTCGCGACAGTTTGTCTGGCACGCGTGATGCAAATTGCCTTTCGCGGCCCGAAAGGAGCTCCCATGAACCGGCCCGCGCCATCCCGTCCACCCGCGACCGACGTCGGAGTGGCCCTCGGTCGCGTGCCGCGCGCACCGATGCGGATTCTGCTGGCGAATGGCGACGCGGAGCTGCGCCGCCTGATGGGCATGGTCCTGCGCGGTGACGGGCACGAGATCATCGAGGCGGCCGACGGCAGCGAGATGCTGGAGGCGATCGCGGATCTGGTCATCAACGGCGATCGGCCGTTCGACCTCATCATCTCGGCGCAGGCGATGCCCGGTCTTCCCGGCGTGTCGGTGCTGGCCGGGCTGCGCTCGCGCGGGCGCCGCACGCCCTTCGTCCTGCTGACCGGACACCCGGTGGTGCAGGCGCAGGCGCGGCGGCTGGGCGCCGTCGTGCTCGACCGCCCGTTCGACGCCGCGACCATCCGGCGCGCGCTCGTGCAAGCCGAGGAGGTCGTCGCGAACCGCGGCTGACGCGTAACGCTGCGGTCAGAACGTCAGGACGGTCGTCCAGTCGCGCGAGTCGTTGACGAACGACGTCGGCGTGGTGCCGTCGTTGCGCATGCGCGTGTGGCACTGCTGGTGGATGGTCAGCGTCGCGGCGTTGGCGCCGACGGTGACGTCGACCAGGTGCTCGACCTGGATCGCGGTGCCGTTGCTTTCGCGGCGGCATTGATCGGTCGAACGCGGATTGTAAAGGTAGCGCTGGTTCATTAGCGGCACGGGATAGCTGGTCGGGATCGGGCAGTTGGGACCCGAGATCGCGCAGAAATAGTCCTGCGCGCACATGGTCTGGTAGGGCGCCTCGACGGTGATGTTGTCCTGCGCGTCGATCGTCAGGTCCAGCGACACATTCTCCGCGGGGCTGCCCGGACTGCACGGGGGCGTGTTCTGGGCGAGGCAGCCGCCCGCGGTGCCGACGATGACGCACGCGTTGTCGATCTTCGTGATGCGGCCGTTGACCGTGATCGTCGCGGGACGCGTGGGCGGAAAACGATCGCGCAGGCTCATGCCACCGCCCGTGCCGGCGGTGCCGGTCGTGCCGGCAACGCCCGTCGTTCCACCAACGCCCGTCGTTCCACCAACGCCCGTCGTTCCACCGCGGCCCGTCGTCCCGGCAACGCCCGTCGTTCCACCGACGCCCGTCGTCCCGCCGACGCCCGTCGTCCCGGCAACGCCCGTCGTTCCAGCAACGCCCGTCGTTCCACCGACGCCCGTCGTCCCGCCGACGCCCGTCGTCCCGCCAACGCCCGTCGTCCCGGCAACACCCGTCGTTCCACCGACGCCAGTCGTCCCGCCAACGCCCGTCGTCCCGGCAACGCCCGTCGTCCCAGCAACGCCCGTCGTTCCAGCAACGCCCGTCGTTCCAGCAACGCCCGTCGTCCCGCCAACGCCGGTCGTCCCACCGACGCCCGTCGTCCCGCCGACGCCACCGCCACCGCCGGCGTCTTTCGTCGCGGCGCCCCCGCCGCAGCCGGCGGCCAAGATGCCAAGCAAGGCGATTCGTACCCCGGCGCGGATCACGTGCCTCACGATTCTATCGAAGGACGCGCCCCCGCGTCGACGAGCACGCGCTCGTCGAAGATGAAGCGCGGCAGCAAGTGCCCACCGATCGTGACAGGCTCACCCGTGCGCGGGTTCTTCCCCGAATACCCCGCGAGCTGTCTCGTCGTGACGCACAGCAGGCCAGGAAAGACGACGTCCATCGCCGAATCGCGCGCCATGGTCAGCGCCTCGGCCAGCTGCTGCGTCGCGCGCACGACCTCCGCGCCGCCCAGCGCGGCCGCGTACGACGAGAAATCCAGGCCCAGCTCGCCGTCCCCGTCGAAGAAACGCTTCAGTGACAGCGACGGCATGACCGCGACCTTGTCCATATCCTCCAGGGCGTGCCAGCGCACGCGCCCGAAACCGTGCAGCGCCGAGCTCCCCGTCGCGCGCGCTTCCTGCAGCACCGCGACCAGCAATGCGCGCACCTCGGACGACGCCTCGCTGGTCACGTAGCGACGGAAGACCTGGGCCACGCGCTCGCCGCGGGCGCCACGCGCGCCGTGCTGCCACGTCCGCAGCCCTTCCACGAACTCGCTGTCGCGCCAAGCCGCCAGCAGCGGGAGCAGCTCCGGCGGAAACGGCGCCGGAGCCGCGCCCGTCTCGATCCCGTACCAGCTCGCGCCGCGATACCTGCCGCCGTGCGAGCTGATGAGGCTGGCCACCTCCTCGCCGGCTTCGAACTCCTTGAAGGAGATCGCGCTCCAATCGTCCCACAGCACGACGCGCACGGCGCGGCGGCGCGAAAGCTCCTGGGCGCCCGCCTCGAGATCGCCCACGCCGAGGTCACTGCGCCGCGTGTCGATCTCCAGCGACGCGCACCGCTCGCGCGGCCGCGCGAATATGGCGGCGCTGTTCGGTGTCGCCGGGTCCTCGCCGCACCTCCACCATGCCGGCAACAACGAAGGGATCGCGTCGATCAGATCCGCCAGCGGCAGCTCGGCGGCCAGCTCGGGTCCATCCAGCAAGGGTTCATCGTTCACGTCGTCGAGATCTGACGGCGAACCGCCGGCGGGGTCGCGCATCGATCCGCGCGGCCTCAGGGAACCTTGTGATAAAGCGGCGTGAAGTCCGGCGCCGGATAGACCGCGAACCAGGAGGCCGACCCGACGTCCGCGCTGGTGATCACCGTCGCCGGCGCCACCGCGCCCGTCATCTCCAGCTGAGCGGCATCGAAGCGCGCGAACTTGTTCACCGCGTTCGCCAGCCACAGGCCACCCTCCTGATCGAACGCCATCCCCACCGGCAGCGTCGAGACGTCGGTGGTGATCTGAATCGCCGGCGTGAGCGTCTTGGTGCCCGTGCCCACCTGGTCCACGAACGGAATGCTGGCGATCGTGCCGTCGTAGTTCACCCACAGGTTTGCCCCCGCGTCGAACGCCAGGCTGATGGGCGGCGGCAGCGTGCCGACGACCGGCGGCGGCGACTGCGCCGTGATCGCCAAGTCGACCCCGGTGCCGGACGCGGCGAGGTGGGCCGCGTCGATGCGCACCACCGCGTCGTCGTCGTGCGCGGCGACCCACAGGTTGCCGTTGTTGTCGAACGCCAGGCCCTGCGGGCTGTTGATTCCCGTCCGCTCGACCATCGCGATCGGGCTGCCGCCGGCGCGCGCCTGGGCGGCCGAGAACTTCACCACCTTGTCCGCCGCGACCACCGAAACCCACAGGTTTCCATCCGGGTCGAAGGCCAGCACCTTGGGTCCCGGAATGCTGGCGCCGAACGACGGGCTGTCGATGACGACGTCCGGCACCTTGTCACCGTCGCTGGCGAACATCGACGCCGGGTACCGCGCCACCGGCGGATCGGCGGTCGTGCCGCCCAGCACCCACATGTTGCCGTCGCGATCGAACGTGAATCCGTCCGAGCCGCCCGTGTTCGCCGCGACGTCCGCGGTCGTGGTCCCCGTGGTCGCGAGCGCGTCGGGTCCGAACCCCAGCATCGTGAAATCACCGGGCGCGTTGCTGACGCCCGCCCAAAGCAAGCCGCTGGTCGGCACCAGCGCGTACCTCACGTTCACCACCGTCGTGCCGCCCATGTGCACGCACGCCGTCGGAGGATCGACGGTGGCGGCGAACACCTGGCTGGTGATGCCGGTCTGGGGCGAGCTCACCGGCGCGGCCGTGATCGCGTGCGTGCCCGCGGGGACGGTGACCATCCCGCTGGTGGTCTGCACGCCCGCGACGCCTGCGATCGAAATGGCGGCGGGATCGTGCCCGGTCACGACCAGCATCACCGTGCCGTCGCCGCTGCCCGGCGCGCACGATGCTCCGCCCGAGCCGCCGCAACCGGCGACCCCCGCCGCCCCCAGCAGCGTCCCCAGACCAGCGACCCGCGCTCCGCGCGCGAAATCCATGGTCGAATCAAATCAGGATCGCCCGGCGGGGTCACGTTTTTCCGCGCGCATGAGCCGACGACGCGCAGCGCCTAGGGGCGGCGACCGCCTGGGCGGCTTTCGTTAAGCATGTATACTAACGTCACTGCTCGTGAATTTTCACGACGCCCGCGGCCCGATTCATCGCGTGAAGGGCGGCGCCGGCTGCGGACACTGACGATGTGATGCGTTCCTTATCGTTCTACTGTCTCCGAAGCGCGGTGGGGCTGGCCCTGGTGGGATCGCTCGCCTGCAGCGGCGGCACCGACGCGACCGGCGCTGGCGGCACCAGCGGCCCCAGCGGTCAGGCCGGGACCAGCGCAGGCGGCGGAACCGGCGGCAGCGCGCCGGGCGGCACCAGCGGCGCGGCGGGCGACGGCGGGTCGGGCGACGCGGGAACGACCGGCAGCGGTGGCAGCGGCGGCTCGGTGGTGACGGGAACGGCCGGAGACGGCAGCGGCGGCGCCGGAACGTCAGGCACGGCCGGCACCGCGGGGACGGGAACAGCGGGTGCGGGCGGCGGCACGGCGGGCGCGCGTGGCGGCACGACAGGCACGGCGGGCGCGAGCGCGGGACGCGGCGGCACCACCGGGACCGCGGGCGCGGGCGGACGCGGCGGAACGACCGGCGCGGCGGGCAGCGGACCGGGCGGACAGCCCGCCTGCCCCGGCACGACCGGAACCACGCCGATGGCGCCTCTGACCCTCACCGGCAGTCTGGGCGCGCACGATCCGGCCGCGCTGGTCGTGAACAACAACATCTACATGTTCGCGACGGGTCTCACCGCGAAGACGTCGACCAACCTCACCAGCTGGACGGGCGGATCGAATCCGCTGAACCCGCGCCCGGCGTGGGTGGCGCAGAACGTTCCCGGCGCGACGAACCTGTGGGCGCCCGACGTCGTTTACTTCGGCGGGACGTACCACCTCTATTACGCGGCCTCGACGTTCGGCAGCAACAAGTCGTGCATCGGCCACGCGACGAAGACGGACATCGCCAGCGGCAGCTGGGCCGATCAGGGCACGGTGATCTGCTCGAACATGGGCAGCAGCGACAACTGGAACGCCATCGATCCCAACGTCGTCATCGACGACGCGGGCACGCCCTGGATGGACTTCGGCAGCTTCTGGGGCGGGATCAAGATGATCAAGCTCGACGCGACCACGGGCGGGCGAGCGACCGACGACATGATGGTCTATTCGATCGCCGATCGGCCGGGCGGGCGCGGCGGGCCGGAAGGTCCGTGGATCATCAAGCGCTGCGGCTACTACTACCTGTTCGAGTCGTGGGGCGCGTGCTGCGACGGCGCGTACGACTACAACATGCGCGTGGGCCGCTCGACGTCCGTCAACAAGGACTACGTCGACAAGGCGGGGATGAAGCTGCTGGGCGGCGGGGGCGGCACTCTGGTGTCACAGGGCAACACCACCGTTCACGCGCCCGGCCACAACGCCGTCATCGTCTACAACAACAAGACGTACAACCTGTACCACGCGCTGAACGCGTCGAACGGAAACGCGTCCCTGCACATCACCGAGCTGGTGTGGGACGCGGACGGCTGGCCGGTCCAGCACGATCCGTAGCAGCGGCCCTCACCCTAGGTCGGCCCTCACCCTAACCCTCTCCCGCGAAGCGGGAGAGGGGACCAGAGGCGCCGGGAGAGGGACCAGAAACTCAGTGGCAGCTGATCGTGAACACGTGCGTGTGCGCTGACGCGACCGACGACGTGATCGTGACCGAGCCCCCGCCCTTCAACGTCGCCAGGTCCGCCGGTTCGAGCGTCACCGCGTGCATGTGCGCCAGCGCGAGACCGGTGTCGATCGTCTGCGCCGTGGTTGCGTTCAGCGTGCTCGCGGGAATCACGAGCGTATGCGTGTGATCGCTGGCCGACTGCACCTCGGGTAACGGGTCGCTGCACGCCGCGGCACCGCCGCCGGTGCCGCCGGCGCCGGTCGTGCCGGCGCTGCCCGACGTTCCCGCCGCACCGCCACCGCTGCCGCCGTGAGCGCCGCCGCTGGTGCCGGCCGTGCCCGTGGTGGCGTTGCTGTCGCTGCTGCACGCCGCGGCGGCAGCCGTCGTCCCGACCAACGTGAACGTCAACGTCAAGAATTCTTTACGCGTCATATCTGTCTTCGAACCCATGTGAGTGCCTCCCGCTGTGAGCCGCGTGTACCGCTCAGGGAAGTCACTCTGTGCATGGCATCGCGCAACGCAACGGCCGCTTCCGAATTGCCCGGATCGTCCGTAGGGACTTTCCCGGGCCGCGAGAGCCCCGATCGACGGCGCCGTCGACGAAAAATCCGCCGGCGACGACTAGCTTTCGTCGAACGACGACAGCGCGCCCGCCAGCTCGCTCATCGCGTGCCCGTCGCCCCGCCGCCGGCACGCCTCGATCCCACGTTCGAACACCGCACGCGCCTCCGCGCGATCGCCGAGCGCGATGAGCACGTTCCCCGCGTGCAGGTACGCCGCCGTGTAGTCGGGGTGATCGCGCATCAGCGTCTCGAACTCGACGCGCGCCTCCGCGAGCTGACCCGCGTTCTTGTACTCCTGCGCCAGCCCGTAACGCGGAAACGGATCGCCCGGACGGGCGGCGATGAACTTCTTCAGCGTCTCGGCGCGGGACACGTCAGATCGTTCGCAGGCGCCGTTGCGGCCCGGGGACCTCGTCCGGTCCGCCCGAGTCCGACATGCCGACCATGCGGTTCTGCGCGTCGACGTGGACGACCACCGGCTTCCACGCGCGCGCCTCCGCCTCGTCGGTCGCCTCCGCGAACGTCGCGATGATGATGATGTCGCCGGGCTTCGCGTGGTGCGCGGCGGCGCCGTTGACGCAGATGACGCCCGAACCGGCGGGCGCCTCCAGCGCGTACGTCTCCAGGCGACTGCCGTTGCTGCGGTTCCAGACGTGAACCTTCTCGTACGGCAGGATGTCAGCGGCGCGCATCAACGCGGCGTCGACGGTGATCGACCCTTCGTAGTCCAGGTCCGCTTGCGTGACCGTGGCGCGGTGAATCTTCGATTTGAAGAGGGTCCGACGCATCAATTCACCTCCGTCCAGGCCGGCAGCGCCGGTCCCGGCGTGGTTACGGCTAGGATACGACGGAAGCGCACCAAGTCAAAGCACGTGGAGCCTGCGCGCCCGTCTTGACGGGCTCAGCGGGATACCGCACGCTGACCAAGGCGTGCAGCGACGATTTCATCACGTACTCGGCATCGACCTCGGCGGTGGCAAGGGCAAGAAGACCGCGCTCGCCACGCTTCGGGTCGATGGTCCGACCGCGACCGTGGTCGACATCGCGCCGCGCACCGGTGCGCCGCCGTTTTACGATCCGACGCTGCTCGACACCGTCCGCGCCTACGGCGACGAAACGCTGCTGTGCATCGACGCGCCGCTGACCCTGCCGCCCTGCCTGCGCTGCGAGGTGCCGGTCTGCCCGGGCCAGGAAGCTTGCGTCGATCCGGCCGTGGTCGAGATGCGGGCGCTCGCCGCCGAGGCGGCCGACGCCGGCGATGACGCGTTCGGTGTGCGCGGTCGCGATGCGCGCCGGGGCAAGCCGTCGATCACGCCCTACACGCAACGGGCGACCGAGGTCTACCTTTCGTGCGCCGGTGTCGCCGCGCGCGAGGGCCTGGGCCAGGGCACGGGACCGCTGGCCGCGCGCGCCGCGCACCTCGTGCGCGCGCTCGCCGATCGCTTCACGCTGAACGAGAACCTGATCGAGGTTTCTCCCAAAGCGACGCTGGTCGCGCTGGGCCTCGGGACGCCGTTCAAGAAGCACATGCGCGAGCGCGAGACGCGCGCGCGGGTTCTGGAATCGCTGTCCGCCGAGCTGCGGTTCGGCCCTGGCGTCTGGCGCGAGCGCTGCGTCCAGAGCGATCACCTGTTCGAGGCCGTGATCTGTGCGTTCACCGGTTTCCTGTGGGCGCGCGACGGCTGGTCGCTGCCCGCATCCGCGACCGCACGCGACGCGACGGCGCGGCTGCGCGAAGGTTGGATCTGGACGCCGCCGATCGCGGTGTCGGCCGCCGCGAAGAAGTCGGCGGCCGAAGGCTAGCGACAGTCAGCGCGCGGCGTGGGCCGCGCGGTGGTCCTCGTCGTCGTCGTCGTCATCGTCGTCGTCCAGCGAGGGCGCGCGACGTGGCGGCGCGGCCGCGCCCAGCAGCGAGCTGGGACCGCGATCGCGCAGGAACTCGAGGAACGCCAGCGCGGGCGGCAGCTCGGCGGCGGGGATCTCGTCCAGCAGATCGCGCGCCTGCCGGCGCAGGATCTCGCCGGGCGCCTCGCCCGACGGAACCACCCGCGGAATCTCGGCGGGCTCGGCCGGCTGGGCAACGTGACCCCACGGCGGCTGGTTCGCCACCTCGATGCGCATGTGGTCCAGCCAGGTCTGGATGTGGAAGTGCAGCAGCTCCGACCGGTAGGCGAACCAGCGCTCGCGCTCGGCCGGGAACGCCAGCAGCACGTCCTTGAACCGGCGGAACGCGCCTTTGCCGTCGATCGCGATCAGCAACCGCTCGCGCAGCGGCTGGTCGGACACCGACGAGACGAAGCGCTCCATCCACCTGTACTGCTCGCGCGACGAAGCCGGATCGATACGCAGGTAACGCTCCGGGTTCGACGCCACCCGGGCGCGCCGCGCGGCGGCATCGGGCTCTCCCTCCACGATCGAGAGCAGGTCCCCGTTTTCGAGGTCGAGGAAGCTCTCCTGATCCGGAGAATTTCGCTCGAAAGCGATCTCCAGATCACTCCAGTTCACGGTAATCGGCATCGGTTCGCGCTTTCTTCCGCACCCCTCCTCCCCAGAAGGAAGCACGGCAAATTATTATGGGATCGAGTCTAGGAGCCGCCCTTTGCGTTTGCAACCTGACGCTCGAGCTTTTCCTCTATGAATCTCCGGAATTTTGCTGGTCCGTGGGTCGCTTTGACTTCCATTGCGACACGGCTAGACTGCCCCGCCTTGGTTGCCGGGCTCGGCCTCCAAGGCTCAAGTTTCTTTTTTTTCGGAGGGCACATTGGCGCGCGTCACCGTTGAAGATTGTCTCGAGAAGGTCGGAAACCGTTTCGCGCTGGTGATTCTCGGCGCAGAGCGCGCGCGTCAGCTCGCGAATGGCGGCCGTCCGCTGATTGCGTGCAACAACAAGCCCGCGGTGACGTCGCTGCGTGAGATCGCGAAGGGTCAGGTTCATTTCAACGAAAATGTCGAAGGGACGGTCCGGCAGTACCTCGACGAGGTCAAGGCGCGCGGTAACCGACCAGAGAAGTCCCGCTGAGCGGGCGGCGGATCTCTACGGCAACGTTGCCAGCGATTCGCTAGCGATTCGGTCGTCGATCACGGCACGCGCATCGCGATCGCCAGCTTCAGATAGTTCCCTTCGGGAAAGCCCGGCGCGACCGGGAAGTCCGGCGGCAAGCCGACGCGCTCGATGACACGCAGCTCGGCGCGCGCCTCCGCGGCGCCCTCGCCCAGCGCGCGGTCGAGATCGGCCACCGACAGCTTGGTCGAGTTGCTGGCGAACACCAGCAACCCGCCCGGCGCCAGCACCGCCGCGCTGGCGGCCGCCAGCCGCGCCAGATCGCGCGCGACGGAAAACTGCCCGGCCGGTCCGTGCGAAAACGTTGGCGGATCGCACACGACGATGTCGAACCAGCGCTGGCGCGACGCGAACCGCTCCAGCGTCTTGACCGCGTCGGCGTTCAGCGTCTCGTGGCGCGCGTCAGCCAGGCCGGAGAGCTCGAAGTTGCGGCGCGCGCGCGCGTGCGCCTTCGCGGCCGTGTCGACCGCGACCACCTCGGCCGCGCCCGCCTTCGCGGCGTGAACGGAGAACGCGCCGGTGTACGAGAACAGATTCAGCACGCGGCGCCCGGCCGCGCGCGCCGCGACCGCCGCCCAGCCGAGCCGCATGTCCGGGAACAGACCCACGCCCAGCGGCGCAGTGACGTCGACGCCGAAGCGGCAACCGCCGTCCTCGACCACCAGCTCGAGCGGCGCCTCGTCGCCCTGCGCCCGCACCGCCGGCTCGGGCGGTCCGCCGCCCGCGAGCGGCCGCACGCGCCGCTGCTCGTAGATGCCGCGCGGCCGCCACACGGATTCGATCGCGCGGTACAGCTCGTCCCGCCACGGCAGCGCGCCCGCCGACAGCCATTGCACGACGACGAATTCGCCGAAGCGATCCACGGTCACGCCGGGCAGGCCTTCGCTCTCGCCGGAGAACACGCGCATCGCTTGCGGCAGCGCCGCGCCGAACAGCGCGCGGCGAAGCGCGGCCGCGCCCTCGAAGCGCGCGGCGATGGTGCCCGTTCCGGGCGCGACGTCGGTGGCCGGATCGCGCGCGAGCACGCGGATCGCGATCGCGTGGTCCTGGTCGACGTAGCCGCGTCCGGCGAATTCGCGGTTTCCGGACAGCAGCTCGACGACGGAGCCTGTCGGCTCGACCACGCCGCGCGCGCCCAACGCGTCGCGAAACACCCACGGATGACCTGCCCGAACCCGCCCGGCGATGTCGGGCGGGATGCGGTACTGGCCCACGCGGACCCGGACGCCTGGGGCCCGCTGGCTGGGGTTTCCTCTCCTCACGGCGCGGCACGATAAAGACCACTTACGCTGCTGTCAAAGGCCCTGGGTGGGGGACCTCCCGGCGCTTGCTTTTGCAGGCAAAACCTAGGAACCTTGCCGGTCTAGGAGTGATGTGGGCGAAATGACGACCAAGCCTCCTGTTTCCCGGCTCGCGGCCAGTGGTTCCGCCGACGATTCGGAATCCGACCAGATCACGAAGGAACACAACGATGACGACGACGAGTCGCACATCGTCACCGTCGATCCGTCGGAGGACGTGACCGTCGAGGCGACCGAGGACGTGACCTCGGAAGCGTCGTCCCACACGCCGGTGCCATCGCCCCGCCCGGGGACGGTGGGGGTTTCGGCGGGACAGCGAGCCCCCACCCTGCTGGGCGTGCCGATCCAGTCGCTGCCGCTGCCCGGCGTGACGTCGTCGTCGAACGGCGACGCCACGCGGACGATCGATTACAACGAGGAGATCACGGTGCTGGCGCAGCCGGCTCCGGCCGACCCGCTGGCCGCGTTGGACGAGGCGCTGGACGACCGGCCGTCGATCACCGACGACGACGAGGAAGAGACGAAGGTCGAACCCGCCGAGACGGCGATGAAGGCCGCGGCGAGCATCGACGACGTCAGCACGGCGCTGTCGGCGCAGGCAAATCTGGAACGCGAGAAGGCTCTGCGCCGTTCGGCGCCGCCGCCGTCGATGAGCGACGATCTCGAGTTCGCCGATCCCGAGGCGGACGACGAGGAGGAAAGCCTCGACGACGAGCTGGATGATGACGACGAGGTGATCAGCGCGGGCGGCGCCATCGAGGAGGAAGAGGACGACCTCGACGACGGCCAGAACGACGGCGTCGCCACGGCCACGTTCATGAAGTCGCCCGACTCGACGGGCCTGTCCGGCTTGTTGAATCCGCGGCGTCCGCCGACGGGGGGCCGGGATGGGTTCGGGTCGCGCTTGCCGACGCCCTACCCGCCGCCACAGACGACGATCCCGGCGCCGTCGACGTCGCCGTTCGCGTCGCGGCTGGGACCCGCGCCCAGCGGCTCGCCTTACGCGCGCTCGACGACGGGCGCGACGACGGCGATCCAGGTTCCGCCGCCGTCGGGCAAGGCGACGACCGAGACCGAGCCGAGCGTCTGGGTCCAGAAGATGACCGCGCAGCTCAAGATTCCCGCGTGGATGTTCGTCCTCTGGTGCGGGGCTGTGTTCATCCTCGGGTTCGGCGTCCGGCCGTTGTTCAGCAGCAAGAGCACGGCGACGCCGACGGTGATCGTCGCGAAGCCGACCGGCGAGTCCGCCGCGCCCGTGACGGCGACGCCGGTCGTCGTGCCCGTGCAGGTGGGATCGGCGCCCGTCGTGGCCCCGGAGCCGACCAAGACCGAGCCGGCTGGCAAGGTGGCCGGCTCGGAGCCGATACCTTCGACGCAGCCGATCGTCACGCCGACGGAGCCGCAGAATCCGGACAATCCGGAAGCCGGATTGTGGCGTCCCGCGAAGAAGGTGGCGGCCGCCAAGCCGCACAAGGCGGCGACCGACGGGACCGAGGAGGCGATGCTGAAGCCGAAGCCCGCCGTCGCCAAGGAACCGAAGGAGCCGAAGGCCGCCACGCCCGCGGTCGCCAAGGAACCCCCCAAGGAGCCCAAGCAGCCGGCCGCCGCGAAGGAACCCAAGCCGGCGGCGCCCGCGGGCAAGCCCAAGAAGGCCGCCAAAGTCTGGGTCGATCCGTTCGCGAACTAGCCGCTTTTAAGGTAACGGACTAGCCCCGGCAGCCGCGGGAGCGCAGTCGGATCGACGGCCCGCTGGTTGCGCCGGGTCGATTTCGACGCGACATTCTCGCGGTGATGTTCGCATCGGGTCTGGTCGCTGCTCTCGCAGTCATCGCGCAGGTCGATGCCGCCGCGCCCGCCGCCAGCGCGCCCGCCGAGACCGCGCCCCCGGCCGCGGCGCCGCCCGAAACCACGGGCGCGCCACCGACGCCCGAGACCGCCAGCGAGCCGCCGCCGCCGGCGCCTGCCCCGCAACCGGTGCTGCAGGCCGCGCCTCCGCGGCCGCGGCGCTACGGCGACAAGGGCAGCGTCGAGCTGGGACTCGGACTCACGTATTCATCCGAGGCGGGTTTCGCCGCCGCGGGCTCTGGCCGTTACTACGTCGTCGACGGCATCGCGCCCGGCCTCGAGGCCACGTTCGTCGCCGGCGGCACGGCCGCCAGCCGCTACGGCTTGCTGCTGGCCGCGCTGCGCGTCGTCCCGCTGCGGATGAACACGTTCGCGTTCGCGTTGACCGGCCGCGCCGGACGCGTCTTCGTCGGCGATCACAGCGACGGCTGGGGCGCGGGCGGCGCGTTCAGCGTCCTGTTCCTGTTCTCGCCCACCGTCGGGCTGGAGCTCGGCTACGAGCTGCTGCGTCTCTTCCCGACCAGCTTCTGCAGCGACGTCGGCGGCTGCAACATCTACGGGCCGATCATCGCAGTCCGGTTCGGGTTCTGACGGCGCACTTGACGGCGGCGGCCGGGCACGCCATATGTCGATGTCCGTGCGGGATTAACTCAGTTGGTAGAGTGTCAGCTTCCCAAGCTGAATGTCGTCGGTTCGAACCCGATATCCCGCTCCCACCGGTCGCCGAAGCCTTGATCGAACAGGATCTCGACGGGCGTTCTCGAGGCCGAGCAGCCGAGGACGATCGCGAACGGGCGCTGTTGTTCTGTCGCCGCAGTCCGGCCCCGAGACGCAGCTGAGGGGAGCTACCCTCGCAGTGGCACGAGGGGCGTTGGGAGCGTGGGTCGCCCGCCGAACAGGCGGCGCACGCCTGTCCATGCGCGCCGGATGGCAGCAGTCGACCAGTCGAGCAGCCTTTGGGCCCACTGGAACTCGCGTGCCAAGATCGCCAGACCGATAGGAACGACGACGACGCTGGTGCCAGGGACAGGGACGACGAGGAGGGCCACGCCGAACGTGAGGACGCCGAACCCAGCCACGGCGATGGCGACCCGGCGCAGCCCGACAGCGCCCGCGGCCCCGCGTTGCCCTGGGCGGCCCACCCGTCCCTTCGCCATCTCGCTTCGTCGAATCTGCATGAGTTCACTGTGCCACTCCTTCTTCCATCACGGCGCCACGGTTCCGTCATGATTCTTGTCCAGAGGAGTCTTGAGCTCATGACCTGCCATGGCGATGAACTCGTCGCGAATTCGCACCGCAGCGGCGAGCTCCGCAAGGATTCGCGCCAACCTTGCGACTTCAGTCGCTGGCCCGCGAGGTCGCGAGACAACCAGACTCGGCATTCGCTCATGATGTGAACAACTACATCGACACGGCCAAGAGGCAGGTCGAGAGATTCTCCTCGACGTCTCACGAATAACTTCGGGC
>Ga0207708_10000689_pt1 | contig 25629 bp, 28 predicted proteins | sample KBSK5101metaG_FD_184340 | JGI IMG/M metagenome (GOLD analysis project Ga0207708, IMG submission 184340) | Corn, switchgrass and miscanthus rhizosphere microbial communities from Kellogg Biological Station, Michigan, USA - KBS K5-10-1 metaG... | ecosystem: Host-associated > Plants > Roots >...
AGCCAGGAGAGCGCCTTGTGCACCCCCTGCTTGAGGACCAGGGGCTTGCGGAACGGCGTGATCCGCAGACTCTCGGGGGTGAGGCACACGGTCTCGTCGGTCACGTACGCGTGGCGGGAGCTCAGCGTCGCGGTGAGCGTGCTCTTGCCGCTACCGGAGGGTCCACACAGGACGGCGACACCGCCATCCTGGCGCGCCACCGCACCGGCGTGCAGGAGCAGGGATCCCGCCGATGCACCTATCGCGCGCAGGTTCACCGTGCCGACCACGTGACCGACCTCGTCGGGTCCGGGTCCAGCCCGGGCGCCCGCCGGTGCCGCGCGGAGCGCGAACTCCACAGCACCCTCCGAGGGGGCAGCCTCGAGCCCGCTCAGGATGTGCGCCATGTAGGTAGCGGATGCCGGGTCCGGACAGGTCAGGCGGAACCGGAACCCGAGCGCGTCGTACATCGATTCTGGGTCAGATCAAAACGTTGCTCGAGTAGAAGCAGATGCTGTTCGGCTGGCCAGGGTTTTGGCAGTTTCCGCTCGGCTGGCAGTCGTTATTCGCAGTGCAGTGCTTTGCGCAGAAGCCCGTCGATGTGTCGCAGAACTGCACTCGCCCCGGGGCGTTCGAGCACCCGGCGTCCGAGGTACAGGTGCGCCGGCAGTAGCTGGTAGTGCCGCTCGTGGAGTTGGCCGGAGAGCAGACGAGGGTGATTCCCGGGGCCTGGGCGCAGTCGGCGTTGCTGTGGCAGACCGCCCCCTCGCCGCCGCAGATGTTCGAATCGCTACAGCCGTTGCACTGGTCCGGGACATTTTCGTTGCCGTTGCAGTGCACCGCTCGGCATACTCCACTGCCCGCGTTTCCGCAGATCCCGCCGAGCTCGTTCCGGCAGCTCGGCGTGCCCCCGAGACCACCCGTCGGATCGCACGGCTGCCCGATGGGGCAGCACACGCCAGTGGCGGGGTCGGTGCCGCAGATGAAGGTGCCCGCGGGGCAGGCAGACGCACCCACCGCTGCCGCGCTGGAAGCCATCAGCATCGGAGCGGTCCAGGCGGTGGCTGCTGCAGCACTACCGCCGACGACCAGGCGTCGCCGCGAGATCTGAGCCCGACGACCGATCTGAATGTCCGTGCCGGCCCGTTGCGCCGAGCGCTTTGCGACGTTTTCGAACCAACCGGCCATTATTGGCCCCCTTAAGCAATTGACCGATGCGGGGAGCATCGGAAAAGCAGCTAGCGCTTTTCAGCCGGGAAAGAAGTTACCGCATTGTCCGAGATACCAAATCTTTCCGCCTCCATTTGGAGTGAATTGTCTGGTTTGGCGTCGGGCCGTTCACGCGTGCGGGAGCTGTCGTGCAGGCTCAGATCCGGCAACAGCTCCCAGGACGAAGTGACCGACCCCCTGACCGGGCCTCAGCCCAGCGACACGCTGACCCGCCCGGACTCCGCCTTGGCACGCGTCCAGCCCTGCTCGGAGTCCTTGCCGACCCGCCACCGCTTGCCGTCGAACGCGACCTCGGTGACCCTGAGCGCCGCCGCGTGCGCGGTGAGGAACTGCGCGACCGCCCAGCCCTGGCGCCGCCCGGCGGCGTCGTCGCCGACGTTGACCGTGAAGTCCTGGCGGGCGCGCTTCGCGACCTCGAGCGGCCCGAAGCCCTTCTCCAGCATGCCGGTGGCCGTCCGGTAGCTACCGCCGCCACCGCTGGCGTGCACCACGCAGCTGAACCGTCCGCCGCGGGAGTACCCGGTCAGCGCGGACGCCAGCGCCCGTGCGTCCGCGGCGTGCGGCTCGTAGGCCTCGGGGTAGCCGGAGCGCTGCACCCGCTGGGCCGCCTCGGTGATCCGCATCGTCTGGAAGCCGTCGATCTTCGCGAGCACGTCGTAGAACGCGTTGGACGCGTAGTACGGGTCCCGCACCTGCGCCTTCGTGCCCCAGCCCTGCGACGGGCGCTGCTGGAATATCCCGAGCGAGTCCCGGTCGCCGTGGTCGAGGTTGCGCAGCTTGGACTCCTGGAACGCGGTCGCGAGCGCGATCGACACCGCCCGCGCCGGGAGCCCGCGGCGCACGCCGACGGCCGCGATCACCGAGGCGTTGCGCGCCTGCTCCGGGCTCAGCTCGACCCGTGTGCCCGCCACGTGGGTCGCGCAGCCCTCGGGGTCGGGGAGCGGTCCGACGCCGCGCCACATGGCGACGCCGACCCCGCCGATCACGACGAGGACGAGCAGGAAGACGAAGACTCTAGTTCGCATGCAGGTCCGTGTTGAGGGCCACGCCTTCGCTCTTCCACGGCACCGCCTCGACGGTGCCGGACACGGAGTTGCGGCGGAACAGCACGTTGTCGCTGCCCGAGAGCGTGGCCGCCTTGACCACCTTGGGCTTGCGGTCGATGTCCTTGACCGTGACCTTGGTGCCGGCCGTGACGTAGCAGCCGGCCTCGACCACGCAGTCGTCACCGAGCGAGATCCCGATGCCGGCGTTGGCGCCGATCAGGCAGCGCTCACCGATCGAGATCACCTCGCTGCCGCCGCCGGAGAGGGTGCCCATGATCGAGGCTCCGCCGCCGACATCGGTGCCGTCTCCCACGACGACCCCGGCGCTGACCCGGCCCTCGATCATGGACGCGCCGCTGGTGCCGGCGTTGTAGTTGACGAAGCCCTCGTGCATGACCGTCGTGCCCTCGGCCAGGTGGGCCCCGAGCCGCACCCGGTCGGCGTCGCCGATGCGGACGCCGGCGGGCACCACGTAGTCGACCATCCGCGGGAACTTGTCGACGCCGAGCACCGTGACCTGGTGTCCGGCGGCGCGCATCCGCATCCGGGTCTGCTCGAACCCCTCGACGGCGCACGGCCCGAGGCTGGTCCACACGACGTTCGTCAACAGCCGGAAGACCCCGTCGAGGCTGATGCTGTGCGGCCGGACCAGCCGGTGGGAGAGCAGGTGCAGGCGCAGCCACACGTCGAGGGTGTCCCCCGGGGCGTCCTGCAGGTCCTTGACCTCGACGGTCACCACGGCTCGACGTACGCCGCGGACGCCATCGTCCACGGCCAGCGCGGAGAGCTCGTCGGGCGCCTCGGACCCGTCGGGGTCGCCGAGGACGGGGGAGGGGAACCAGGCGTCGAGCACCGTGTCACCGGCGTACGTCGCGACGCCGTGCGCCCAGGCGGCCGTGTGGGTGGCTTCGGAGGCAGTCACGCGGCCACTCTACGGAGCCGGACCACGGTCCTAGGCTGTGGCATGGACTACGAACGGGACCCGCGCGTCGACGACTACATCGACCCACTGCCCGAGTGGCAGCAGGAGGTCTGCCACCGGGTGCGCGACCTCGCGCACGAGGCCGACCCGGAGGTCGTGGAGACGATCAAGCGCTCCGTCCAGCCGTACTTCGTGCTTCAGGGCAACGTGTGTGCCCTGCTGGCAGCGAAGAACCACGTCAACGTCTTCCTGTACGACGGAGGCCTACCGCCCGACCCGCACGGCATCATCACCGCCGGCCACGGCAACGTCACCGGCCGCCAGATCAGCATCCACGAGGGCGAGCCGATCAACGAACCGGCCCTGCTGGAGATGTTCCGCGCGATCATCGCCGACAACCGCGCAGGCGGCTGGCGGAAGATCAAGGCGGGCTCGGCGAGTGGCCCTGGGCCGTCGGCGGGCGAGTAGAAATCGGATGTCCCCGGGACGCAGTAGCGTCCCGCCATGGCGAAATTCCTGGAGCTGGCCCTCGACACCGCCGACCCCAGGAGCACGGTCGCGGAGTTCTGGGCGCCGGTCGTCGGTGGCCGGGCCGTCGTCAACGACCCACGCTTCCCGGCCGACGTGCTCGGCGAGACCGAACAGCAGGGCATCTGCGTGTGCCCGGTGCCGGAGCCGAAGACGGTGAAGAACCGCGTTCACCTCGACATCTATGCCCGCACGGTCGACGAGCTGGTCGCGCGGGGGGCCACCGTGCAGCTCCCGGCCGCGGAGAGCGGGTTCGCCTGGACGGTGATGCTCGACCCCGAGGGCAACGAGTTCTGTGCCTTCCTCCGCGACGAGCCACCCGCCTACCGCCTGCACGGGATCGTCATCGACTCCGCCGATCCGGAGGCCCAGGCCCGGTGGTGGGGCGAGGCGTTCGGCGCCGAGGTGTCCGACAACGCCCAGCACGGCGGCGGCTGGTGGACCCTGCAGCACGCCACCGACGACCCCGTGCTCACCTGGGACTTCGTGCCGGTGCCGGAGCCCAAGACCGTCAAGAACCGCCTCCACTGGGATGTGCGCGGCACAGTCGAGGAGTTCCTCGACCGCGGCGCGACCCGGCTGTGGGACACCAGGGGCTGGGTCGTGCTGGGCGACCCGGAGGGCAACGAGTTCTGTGTGTTCCCGCCGACCTGACAACATGACCGGGTGACCCTCACCCACGTGATCGACTTGTCTCTGGACGCAGTCGCGCTGACCGAGACCCTCTGCAACATCGAGTCGGTGAGCCAGGACGAGGTGTCGATCGCCGACGCGATCGAGGAGGCGCTGCGAGCTCTCGACCACCTCGAGGTCACCCGACACGGCAACAGTCTCGTTGCCCGCACCGACCTGGGCCGCGACCAGCGCGTGGTCATCGCCGGTCACATCGACACCGTGCCGCTCAACGACAACCTGCCGGTGCGCAACGACGGCACGATCCTGCACGGACTCGGCACCTGCGACATGAAGGCGGGGGTCGCGGTGGCGCTGCGACTGGCGGCCACGGTGACCGCGCCGCTCCAGGACCTGACCTTCGTGTTCTACGAGTGCGAGGAGATCGACGCGGTCCACAACGGACTGCGCAAGATCGCCGAGAGCTCTCCCGACCTGGTCGCCTCGGACTTCGCGATCCTGATGGAGCCCTCCGACGCGGTGGTCGAGGCCGGCTGCCAGGGCACGCTCCGCTTCGACGTGATCACCCGCGGCGAGCGGGCCCACTCCGCGCGCTCGTGGAAGGGCGTCAACGCGATCCATGCCGCCACCGGCGTGCTCCAGCGCCTCGCGTCGTACGACGCGCGGATGCCGGTGATCGACGGTCTCGAGTACCACGAGGGAATGAACGCGGTCACGATCGCCGGTGGCGTCGCCACCAACGTGATCCCCGACCAGTGCCGGGTGACCGTCAACTACCGTTTCGCGCCCGACCTGTCGGAGGAGCAGGCATGGGAGCTCGCGCAGCGGTTCTTCGACGGCTACGAGCTCGAGCTCACCGACTCAGCCCCGGGGGCGCTGCCCGGGCTCTCGGTGCCGGCCGCGGCGGCGTTCGTTGCTGCCGTCGGCGGCGAGCCGAACCCGAAGTTCGGCTGGACAGACGTCGCCCGGTTCAGCGCCCTCGGCATCCCGGCCGTGAACTTCGGGCCGGGGGATCCGATGTTCGCCCACAAACAGGACGAGCACGTGCCGATCGCGCAGATCGTCTCCTGCGAGGACAAGCTGCGCGGCTGGCTGGCGGGGGAGCCGGCATGACCATGCGTCCGCTCAAGCAGAAGGGGCCGACGATCCAGCGCGGCGACGCGGTCGACCTGGGCACCACCGACCAGCGACTGCTCGACTCGCGCGGCCCCAGCGACTGGGTGCACACCGACCCGTGGCGCGTGATGCGCATCCAGGCGGAGTTCATCGAGGGATTCGGTTCGCTCGCCGAGCTCGGCCCGGCGATCGGCGTCTTCGGTTCTGCGCGCACGCGCGTGGCAGACCCGTTCTACGCCAAGGGCGAGCAGCTCGGCCGCGAGCTGGTCGAGGCCGGGTTCGCCGTGATCACCGGGGGCGGGCCGGGAGCGATGGAGGCCGCCAACAAGGGCGCCTCCGAGTCCGGCGGCGTCTCGGTGGGGCTCGGCATCGAGCTGCCCTTCGAGTCCGGGCTCAACCAGTGGGTCGACCTCGGCGTGAACTTCCGGTACTTCTTCGCGCGCAAGACCATGTTCGTCAAGTACTCCCAGGGCTTCGCTGTGCTACCCGGCGGCCTTGGCACGCTGGACGAGATGTTCGAGGCGCTGACCCTGGCCCAGACCCAGCGGGTGACGTCGTTCCCTGTGGTGCTGATCGGCACGTCCTACTGGAAGGGACTGCTGGACTGGCTCCAGGGCACGATGCTCGAGGACGGCAAGATCCTGGCCAGGGACCTGGACATGATCACGCTCACCGACGACGTGTCGGAGGCGGTCTCGATCATGGTCGAGGCGAGCCGCGTGCACCAGGAACCCGACACCGGGGGTGGCGCCGGGTGATGTGGTTCTTCGCGGTCCTGATCGTGCTTCTGATCGGAGCGGTCGCGGTGGTCGCGGCAGGCGCCGGAGGCACCATGTCCGAGGAGTATGACGACCGCCCCGACGTGCGCGTCCAGGCGGACGGACCACTGACCGCCCAGGACCTTCGCGAGGTCCGGTTCACGACCGCGATCCGCGGCTACCGCGCCTCCGAGGTCGACACCCTCCTGGCCCGGCTGACCGAACAGCTCGAGGCGGACCAGCCTCCGGAGCCCGAGCCCACGAACGACCCGGACGACCACTAGCACCCTCGACCACCCAGCGGCGCCGGATTGTCAGCGGCCCTCGAACACCGGCTTCTCCTTGGCGACGAACGCCTCCACGGCGGCGCGGTGGTCGGCGGTGGCGCCGGTGAGTGTCATCATCGAGGACTCGTACTCCAGGGCCTCCTCGAAGCTGTGACCGGCGGAGTACGCGACCGCGCGGCGGATCGCGCCGAAGGCGACCGTGGGTCCTGCGGCCAGGCGAGCGGCGAGCTGCGCGACCTCGGTGCCGAGCTCGTCGGCGGGCACCACCCTGGTGGCCAGCCCGAGCTCGAGGGAGTCGGCGGACGAGAGCGTGCGCGGGAAGTAGAGCAGGTCGATCGCCTTGGCCCGACCGACCAGCCGCTGGAGGGTCCAGGACGAGCCGGTGTCGCACGAGAGAGCGATGCCGGTGAACGCCAGGTTGAAGCCAGCGGGCTCGGCGAGGATCCGGACGTCGCAGGCGAATGCCAGCGAGGCACCCGCCCCGGCGGCGACGCCGTTGACGGCCGCTATCACCGGCTTCGGCATCGTCGCCAGCGCGGTCACCGTCGGGTTGTAGTGCGCGTCGACGGTCGTGAACAGCTGGTCCGCCGACCCGCTCTGGAGGACCTGGATGTGCTCCTTGAGGTCCTGACCGACGCAGAACGCGCGACCGGTTCCGGTGAGCACCACGCAGCGCACTGCACTGTCCTCGGCTGCGCGGGTGACCGCCCCGAGGAGAGCCTCCTTGCTGGCCACGTCGAGGCTGTTCATCGCGGCCGGACGGTTCAGCGTGATCGTCGCGACGCCGTCGGCCACGGCGTACAGGACGGGTGTGCCTGGGGTCTCCTCGGTCATCGGTTCCTCCTCGGTCGCGGGCGCGTTCCCCGGGAAGTCTGCCCCACCTCGGAACGGCTGGTCCGGCAGCACGGTCCGATGAGGGATAATGACCACGGCAGCGCAGTAGGAGCGCGGGGGTCACAGGAAGAGGTGTGCAGATGGCGGCGATGAAGCCGCGGACTGGAGACGGTCCGCTGGAGGTCACCAAGGAGGGGCGCGGCATAGTGATGCGTGTCCCGCTGGAAGGCGGTGGCCGTCTGGTGGTCGAGCTCAACGCCGAAGAGGCCGGCGCGCTCGGCGACGCGCTCAAAGATGTGGTCGGCTGACGCCGGCCCCACGACCGCCGAAGCCCCCGGGGAGTCCACGGACCACCCGGGGGCTTCGGCGTGAGCCCGCGCCCGGCTGTCGATAGGGTCGGACCCGTGGCCGTCCCGTCGCTCCCGACCCAGGTGTCCCCGCCGGAGCTCTCGCTCAGCGAGGAGCCCCCTGCACGCGTGAGCGGGGCCGAGGTGCTGGCCCTGCCCGTGCTGGCGGGAGGTGCCGGCGGCAGCGCGGACGACAATGCGGGCGGCGTCACCGTCGGCCCGGGTGCCGCCGAGCTGCTCGACCGGGTTGAGCTCGACCTGTTCGCGGTGCTCGAGCACGCCCGCGCGACCGGCAAGGCGGGAGAGGTGACCACGCTGCCCGTTGCCGGCGCCAGCAGTCTGGCCGACGGCGACCTGCGGCTGGTGCTGCTCGTGGGCGTGGGCTCCGGTACGCCGAAGGAGCTGCGCCGGGCAGGGGCCGCGATCGCGCGTCGTACCAAGGACCTCGACACCGTCGCCACCTCGGTGCCGGCCGTCGGCGACGACGCCGGCCTGCGCGCGTTCGTCGAGGGCGCCGTGCTCGGCTCGTTCGAGTACCACCTGCGCTCCAGCGGACCCAAGGCACGCCCGGTACGCCGGATCGTGATCGCCGGCGGCAGCTTCACCCCCGAGGTCCTCCAGCGCGGGCTCGCGGTCGCCATGGCCGGCTGGCGCTCCCGGACCCTGGCCACCGTGCCCTCGAACACCAAGAACCCACAGTGGTTCGTCGACCAGGCCCGTCCCATCGCGCAGCAGGCCGGCCTGGGCATGACCGTGCTCGACGAGCGGGAGCTCGAGGCGCAGGGTTTCGGCGGCATCATCGCGGTCGGCCAGGCCTCGTCCACGCCGCCACGGTTGCTCCGCCTCGAGTACACCCCGGCCTCCGGCAAGCGCGGCGCCCCGCACGTGGTGATCGTCGGCAAGGGGATCACCTTCGACAGTGGCGGCCTCTCGATCAAGACCGGCGAGGTGATGGCCTCCATGAAGCGCGACATGAGCGGCGGCGCCGTCGTGCTCGCCGTCCTCGCCGCGCTGGCAGACGTCGACTGCCCGGTCCGCGTGACCGGCATCGTGGCGCTGGCGGAGAACGTGATCTCCGGCAACGCGATGCGTCCGGGCGACGTGATCACCCACTACGGCGGTCGCACGACCGAGGTCACCAACACCGACGCCGAGGGCCGGCTCGTGGTCGGCGACGGCCTCGCCTACGCAGTCTCCGAGCTTAAGCCCGACGTGCTGGTGGACGTCGCCACGCTCACCGGTGCGATCAAGGTCGCGCTCGGGCAGCGGATCGGCGGCATCTTCGCCACCGATGACGCGTTGTTCGCGCACCTCGACGCCGCCGGCGCTGCCGCCGGCGAACCGCTCTGGCGGATGCCGCTCGCGCAGGAGTACGAGGAGCGCCTCAGCTCCAAGGTCGCCGACGCCGACAACGCGCCCGGCACCGCCCAGGCGATCGTGGCTGCACTGTTCCTGCAGCACTTCACCGGCGGCCTGCCCTGGGCGCACCTCGACCTCGCCTCCGTGGGCGACGCGATGGAGGACGCCTGGGAGTGGACCGCGGGGCCGACCGGCTTCGGGCCGCGTGCGCTCCTGTACTGGCTCGAGCAGCGCGACCCGCTGTCGGGCGTCGGCTGATGAGCGCGCACGCGCTGACCGTGCGCTGGTCCCTCGCCGACGCTCCACCCGATGTGGGCGAGCGGCTCCGGGCGTACGTCGCCGGCACGTCCCACGCGAGGTTCTCCGCGATGGAGCCGTTGCGGTTCAAGACCTGGCGGATGCGCGAGGGCGAGTGGTTCGAGGGTTGCTACGTGTTCGCGACGTCCGCCGACCGGGCGGCGTTCCAGGAGACCTTCACCGCGGGTGCGGCCGAGTCACCGGGCTCGCAGATCATCGGCTCCCCACCGATCCTGATCGAGGAGTGCGACGTGGTCGCGGTGGCGGAGGGCGGCGCCGGGTTCCTCGCCACCCCGTCGTACGACGCGTAGCGGCTGCCTGCTCGGACGCCGCTCTAGCCCTTCTTCTCAGCCCTTCTTCTCAGCCCTTCTTCTGGGCCACCAGCAAGCCGTCACCCACCGGCAGCAGCAGCGGGACCAGGGACTCGTTGTCGGTCACCGTGCGTCCGAGCTCGCGGATCGCGACCGTCTCGGCGTCACGCTGCGCCGGGTCGGCCACCCGGTCGTGCCAGAGGGCGTTGTCGAAGACCACCACGCCGCCCGGGCGCAGCAGCCGCAGCGCCTCTGCGAGGTACTCGGGGTACTCCTGCTTGTCGCCGTCGCAGAAGACGATGTCGTAGTGGCCGTCGGTCAGCCGCGGCAGCACGTCGAGAGCGGCGCCGGGGATCAGCCGGGCGCGCTGCGCAGCGATGCCGCCCTCGGTGAACGTCTGCTTCGCCAGCCTCTGGTGCTCGGCCTCGGTGTCGATGGTGGTGAGCACGCCGTCCTGGCGCATCCCGCGCAGCAGCCACAGGCCGGAGACACCCGTGCCGGTGCCGACCTCGACCACCGCCCGGGCACCGAGCACCGCGGCCAGGAACCGGAGTGCGGCGCCGCCACCGGACCCGATCGGCGCAACGCCGACCTCCTGCGCCCGGCTGCGCGCGTTGCCGAGGACCTCGTCCTCCGCGACGAACTCCTCCGCATAGCTCCAGCTCGCGGGCTTGATTCCTGCGGCGATGACGGCCTCCTGGGTCTCCGGTACCTGTACCGAAACGAACGGTCTCGAACTGCGCGAGAGCCTACCGCTCAGGCTGGAACAGCCGGTGCATGCAGGGCTTGGGGAACACCCGGTCTTCGGCGTACGTTCACAGGCAGAGTGCGGCGCAACGCACAGCGCACTCTCAGGCGTCGTCCCTAGCGTGATGGAGGTCAGGTTCAGCCGATGGCGAAACGCACGCCGCTCCGGGCGGTGACGGGCAGGTCCCGCACCCCCGCCGGACGGCAGGAGGTCCACATGAACGACCAGCCGGACGAGCAGCTGGCCGGTGGACCGAGCGAGCCCTGGGTCGCGCCCAGCTGGGAACAGGTCGTCACCGACCACTCCGCGCGCGTCTATCGCCTCGCCTACCGGCTGACCGGCAACCTGCACGACGCCGAGGACCTCACGCAGGAGGTCTTCGTCCGGGTGTTCCGCTCGCTCGACCGCTACACACCCGGCACTTTCGAGGGCTGGCTGCACCGGATCACCACGAACCTGTTCCTCGACCAGGCCCGGCGCAGGAGCCGGATCCGGTTCGACGCGCTCGCCGACGACGCCGCCCACCGGCTCCCGAGCGCACTGCCCGCACCCGACATGGTGTACCTGAACCAGATGTTCGACGCCGACATCGAGGCCGCGCTCGCCGACCTGCCGCCCGACTTCCGTGCTGCGGTCGTGCTGTGCGACGTGGAGGGGCTGACCTACGAGGAGATCGCCGGCGTCCTCGACCTCAAGATGGGCACCGTCCGCTCCCGTATCCACCGCGGCCGGGCGATGCTGCGAACGGCGCTGGCGCACCGGGCTCCCAAGGACGGCCGGCTGCGCTACGCCGGTCCCGCCCTCGCGGAGCAAGCAACATGAACCGACACCCCACGAAGCTGCTCGCTGCGCTCACACCTGACACCCCACCAGACCGCTCGCTGCGCTCCCGTTCCGGCGGGGACCCCAACACACCTCCGCGGGGACCCCAATGATCCTTGGCCTGAACGGCCACCTCGGCGACCGCGTCAGCGCGCTCGTCGACGGCCAGCTCTCCGCACCGGAGCAGGAGCGCGCCTGGGCGCACGTGATGAGCTGCCCCGGCTGCCGCCGGCTGGTCGAGCGTGAGGGCTCGCTCAAGACCCGGCTCGGCACGCTGTCCGACCCCACGGCCGAGGCGCGCCCCGGACTGCTCGGCTCGTTGTACGACGTGGACGCCTGGGCGACGGTCGACGAGATCGAGCGCCAGGGTCGCACGCGGCGCACGGCGATCGCCGCGGTGGGTGCCGGGTCGGTCGGCGCCGCCGTGCTCGGGCTGGTCGCGTTCACCGGACCGCCGGCCGGTCTCGGAGAGCGCCCGCCGGCCCGACAGGCCCCCGCGTCGGTCACCGCGGACCTCGCGGGAGTGGGTGCCTCGCTGGGTCCCGCGACCGGCGTCTTGCGCCGTCACGCAAGATAGGACCCGTGAGTGACCACGAGCACGACCCCTGGAGCGCGCCCGACCAGCGTTCCGAGCCCACCCAGCCGCTGAGCAGCGGCCACGCGTGGGCGTCCCCGTCCGCTCCGGTCGCCGACCCGCAGGCGCCCCCCGCAGCCAGCATGCCGACTCCACAGGCCCCGCCGCAGCAAGACCCGCCCCAGGAGCAGCCACCGGCGTACGGCGGCGGCTACGGCGGCTACGGCCCGCAGTCCCACCCCCAGTCTCACTCCCAGGCACAGCCGCAGGGCTACCCGCAGCACACGATTCCGCTGCCCACCTCGCCGAGGACGCCGCGCGGCCGGCTCGCCGGCTGGGTGTGGCCGATGATCGCGGTGCTCTCGCTGCTTCTGGGCATCGGCGGCGGTGTTCTCGGCGCACTGCTGGTCACCGGCAGCGGCGGTGACGGCAGCGGGGGAGTGCTCCGCGTGGAGAAGCGCACGGCCGCGCCGCTGCCCGCCGACAACAAGAGCATCGCAGCGGTCGCCGACCGGGTGCTGCCGAGCACCGTCCAGATCATCGCGGAGTTCGACGGCGACCCGCGCGGTGCGACCGGCTCCGGGTTCGTGCTGGACAAGCAGGGGCACGTGATCACCAACAACCACGTGGTCGACGAGGCGGCCAAGGACGACGGCAACATCGAGATCGTCGACCGCAACGGCAAGCACAGCAAGGCGTCCGTCGTCGGTCGCAGCCTGGTCTACGACATCGCGGTGCTGAAGTCGGAGGGCGTGAAGGGCATGACCCCGGCGAAGCTGGGCTCGTCGGAGCAGATGCGGGTCGGCGAGACCGTGGTCGCGATCGGCTCACCCCTCGGCCTGAGCAGCTCGGTCACCTCCGGCATCATCAGCGCGCTCGACCGACCGGTGACCACGGGCGAGTCCCAGGACGACACGTCGTACATCAACGCGGTGCAGACCGACGCGGCGATCAACCCCGGCAACTCCGGGGGTCCGCTGGTCGACCTGCAGGGACAGGTCGTCGGTGTGAACTCCGCGATCGCCTCGGTCGGGTCCATAGGCCAGGACCAGGGGGGCAACATCGGCGTCGGCTTCGCGATCCCGATCGAGCAGGTCGTGGTCACCACCGACCAGATCCTGAAGACCGGCAAGGCCGAGTACCCGATCATCGGGGCCAACGTGCAGAGCAGCCGCGACGTCGACGGTGCCCAGATCACCGGCGTGACCAACGGTCAGCCGGCCGACGACGCCGGCCTGCGCACGGGCGACCTCGTGGTGGCCGTCGACGGCAAGGCGATCAGCAGCAGCATCGACCTGGTGGTCGCGATCCGCAGCCACGTCAAGGGCGACCACCTCAAGCTGACCGTCAAGCGGGGCTCGGACATCCAGCAGGTGACGCTGACCCTGGACGCCCGCTCGGACTGAAGCCGACCCGCCCGACCCTCAGGTCGCCTCATCGTCGTATGGCGGTGCCTCACCCTCGAGCAACGGCATCTGCCCAGGACGAGGCTTGGGGCGATCGTCATCCTCCTCGTCGATCTCCGCCATCGCCTCCATGATCTGCTTGCGCACCGCGACCCGGGGGTCGAGGTCGCGCAGCTGGAGGTCGGCGTACTCGGGGCCGAGCTCGTCGCGGAGCTCGTTCTGGGCGTTGCGCGCGAAGCCGCGAAGCGTGTGGATCATCCGGGCCGCCTGGCGCGCCATGTCGGGGAGCCGGTCCGGGCCGAACACGATGACTGCCACCACGAGCAGCACCGCGATCTCCGGGACGCCGACTCCGAACACGCTCTACAACCTACCGGTGGGGGTGAGCCCGAGCTGCATACCGGCGAGCCCACGGCCGCGCTCGGTGAGCGAGCGCGCGACCTTCTCCAGCTCGAGCGCCGCCGGGGCCGTCGGGTCGGCGTCGACGATGGGCTTGCCGTCGTCGCCGCCCTCGCGTAGGTGCGGGTCGAGCGGCACCTGCCCCAGGAGCGGGACGTCGTAGCCGAAGCGGCTGCCGAGCGTGGCCGCCACCCGTGCGCCGCCGCCGCTGCCGAAGATCTCGAGCCGGTGGTCGAGACCCTGCTCGACGCAGTGCGGACAAAGCAGGTAGGACATGTTCTCGACCACGCCGACGACGCGCTGGTGCATCATCGAGGCCATCGTGCCGGCCCGCTCCGCTACCTCGGCCGCGGCCTCCTGCGGCGTGGTCACGACCAGGATCTCGGCGTTCGGCAGGTGCTGGCCGAGCGAGATCGCCACGTCGCCGGTGCCGGGCGGCAGGTCGAGGAGCAGGACGTCGAGGTCGCCCCAGTAGACGTCGGACAGCATCTGCACGAGCGCCCGGTCGAGCATCGGCCCGCGCCAGGCGACGACCTGCTCGCGCTTCGGCTTCAGCATGCCGATGCTGATCACGGAGACACCGCTCGCGGTGGGCACCGGCATGATCAGGTCCTCGACCTGGGTCGGCCGGGTGTCGGCTACGCCGAGCATCGCCGGCACCGAGTGTCCGTAGATGTCGGCGTCGACGATGCCGACCTTCATCCCCCGCCTGGCCATCGACAGGGCCAGGTTGACGGTGACCGACGACTTGCCGACGCCACCCTTGCCGGAGGCGATCGCGTAGACCTTGGTCAGCGAGGAGGCCTGGGCGAACGGGATCTCGCGCTGCGCCTGGCCGCCGCGCAGCGTCTCCTGGAGCTCGCCGCGCTGCTCGGGGGTCATCACCCCGAGAGTCAGGTCCACGTCGGTGACACCGGCCACGGCCCGGACGGCGGCATTGACGTCGCGCGTGATGGTGTCCCTCATCGGGCAGCCCGACACCGTGAGCAGCACGGTGAGCGTGACCCGGCCGGTGTCGTCGATCGCGAGGCCCTCGACCATCTTCAGGTCGGTGATCGGACGCTTGATCTCGGGGTCGTGGACCGTCGCCAGCGCAGCACGGACCTTGTCGAGCAGCGGGGATGTCATGGGCTCAACGGTACGTGCTCACCCGTGGGCGTCGGGCGGGAGTCCGCTGTGATCCGGCTCATCGGCGCCGCTGCGCTCATCGAGCTCGTTGAGCAGCCCGCGCAGCTCCGAGCGCAGGTAGTCGCGGGTGGCGACCTCGCCCAGCGCCATCCGCAGCGAGGCGACCTCGCGGGCCAGGAACTCCATGTCCGCGTGGGCCCTCGCGTTCGCCTGCCGGTCCTGCTCGCCGACCACCCGGTCGCGCACCTCCTGGCGGTTCTGCGCGAGCAGGATCAGCGGTGCGGCGTACGACGCCTGCAGGCTGAGCATCAGGGTCAGGAAGATGAACGGGTAGTTGTCGAATCGGAGGTCCTCGGGCGCGAGCACGTTCCAGAGCACCCAGACGACGACGAACAGCGTCATGTAGATCAGGAACGCCGCCGTGCCCATGAACCGCGCGAACTGCTCGGCGAACACCCCGAACGCGTCGGTGTTGACGGAGGGCCTGCGCAACCGGGAGCGACGCAGGTCGCGGGGAGTGTCCAGGCGACGGCTCTCGCGGGACGCCTCGGGACGCGTCTTCTCGGCCCTCTTGTCGGCCCTCTTGTCGGCCCACTTTTCGGGGGTCATTCGGGGTCCCTGCGGGATCGTGGAGCGCCAGCGGAGCGATCGCGTGGGCTGATCATCAGCGGCCGCCGGCCTTCCGGTCGCGCCAGCCCTCGGGGAGCATGTGGTCGAGCAGGTCGTCGACGGTGACGGCGCCGAGCAGCCGGCCCTCGTCGTCGACGACGGGGGCCGCCACCAGGTTGTACGCCGCGAGGTGGGCGGCGACGTCCTCGAGGGTGGCCTCGGGACGCAGGTAGCTGATACCGGTGTCGAGCGCGCCGGCGACCAGCGACGACGGTGGCTCGCGGAGCAGCCGCTGGATGTGGGCGACGCCGACCAGCCGGCCCGTAGGGGTCTCCAGCGGCGGGCGCACGACGTAGACGAGGGCGGCCAGCGAGGGCGTCAGCTCCTCGTTGCGGACGTGGGCCAGCGCCTCGGCGACCGTGGCGTCGGGGGAGAGGATCACCGGCTCCGGTGTCATCATGCCGCCGGCGGTCTCCTCCTCGTAGGACATCAGTCGCCGCACGTCCCGGGCCTCCTCCGGTTCCATCAGCTCCAGCAGCTGGCGGGCGGTCTCGGGCGCGAGGTCGGCGATCAGGTCGGCGGCGTCGTCGGCGGACATCTCCTCGAGCACGTCGGCGGCGCGCTCGGAGTCGAGGTGCTCGAGGATCTCGACCTGGTCCTCCTCGGGCAGCTCCTCGAGGACGTCGGCGAGCCGCTCGTCATCCAGAGCCGCCACCACCTCGCTGCGACGCTCGGCTGGCAGGTCGTGGATCACCGTCGCGGCGTCGGCCGGCCGGAGGTCCGCCAGTGCGGCCACCAGGTGCACGGCTCCCTGGCCGACCTGGCTGCGGGCCAGCCCCTCGACGTCGCGCCACTCGGCCACGTGGGTCTGGCCGCGGCGGCGGAAGCCCTTGGTCGGCTCCTGGATGGCGACCCGGGACAGCACCCACTCGCGGCTGCGGGTCTGCTCCATCGCGACGTCGAACACCACGCCCTGGACCTCGGTGCCACGCACGGTGACCTTCTGGTCGAGCATCTGCCCGATCACGAGGGTCTCGGTGGAGCGCTTCGCGAACCGGCGCATGTTGAGCAGCCCGGTGGTGATCACCTGGCCGGCGTCGATGCTGGTGATCCGGGTCATCGGCGCGAAGATCTGGCGCCGCCCGAACACCTCGACCACCAGCCCGACCACACGTGGCTGCGAGACCAACGAGGACGCACCGGGGCGCATCACGACCACGACGTCGCGCACCTTGCCGACCTGGTCGCCCTGTGGGTCGAACACCGGCAGCCCGGCGAGGCGGGCCGCGAAGACGCGGGTCGGCGTGGTGCTCACGGAGGGAAACTGTAGTGGCGGGACGCCTCTCGTCCGGTGGACCCGGCCGGGGCGACCGGGTTTGGTGAAGGGGCAAAGTTCCATCCCCGGCTAGGTCGGCTCGGGCGCCTCTCTGAGTCGGCGGCCGAGCTCGGCCGCACGCAGGGCAACGTCGACCACCTCGGCGACGGCCTCGTCCACCGGCGTGACATGCCCGCGTGTCCTGCCACGTGTTGGCGGTGCGCCCGCCGTCGTACCGGTCGGGAGACCGCGCTTGCGCAGCCGACGCGCGCGACGCCGTACCAGCACCTGGAGTCCGGTCACCGCGGCCTCAGCAGCGGCGAGCAGGTCCTCGTCTTCGACCTGGAACTGCCCGGCGCCGGACGCCGGATCCGACCCCTCCTCGACGGGAAGGTCAGCAAGGTCTCCGACGACCCTGCATCCGCTGGCGGTCACGGCACGGCGGGTCAGCTGGTTCCACCGCAGGGCGGCCAGGCTGGTGGGCCGATCCATCCCGATCGACGGCTCGCCGGAGCGGCGAAGGGACAGCACCCGCAATGCGAGATGCTCCTTGATCGTCTTGTCGTAGTCCACCTGGGCGAGGTGCTTGACGTGACCGTTCACCAGCCGAAGCAGCTCCGTCGACGCCAGTCCCAAGGAAGTGTTGGCCGGTGACTCCGGAGGCCGGCACAGCTCGGGCGGGACCCCGATCGCCGACGCGAACCGTGCCCACAGCAGCTGCGGCGGATCCCCCTCGGCAGGCACCGTGACCACGTCGACCCGCTCCGCTCCCAGCTGCCCCGCCCACGACCGCAGGATGTAGCGGGCGTCCTGGCTGTGGGCGAACATCCGCGTGCCTCCCAGCGCCGCGTACCGCGCCGTGGTCGACGGGAAGCGCGGCGCGGCTCTGACTCCACGGGCGAACCGGGGCCACGAGATCGTCGATCCGTTGTGCACGTCGGTCTGCCAGACCGCCGGCGCCGTGCGCGTCGCGTCCCGGAGCGTGAGCACCGCGCGGACCTCCATCGGTCCCAGCGACGACACGACCGACCGCACCTGGGCACGGCGTGCGAACGAGAGCCACTCCATGGACACGACCACCGTCTCGCCGCCGAAGGACCGGATCTCCTCGACAAGGCCCGGCCAGGGTCGTGGGGTGGGCGTGGGGCGCCCGTCCCGCCTCTTGCTGAGCCGGAGCACGTCCTCCACGGCGCGCACCTGGTTTCCCCAACCCTCGCCCGGGAAGAGCACACCGTCGTCCAGCAACCGCTCCCGGTTCTCACCCAGGACGCTCTGGATGTACGTGGTGCCAGTCTTCATGGCACCGATATGGAGGAATATCCGGCGCGTAGCCACGGCGACCCTCGTCCCGCTCCGGTGGTGATCCGACGGCACACCGTATGCCGGTTGCGGCGTCCTGGCGCAACTGCTGGGCGTCTCGTGGGGCATCCGGCCGTCCTCGGCCCGATGAATCGTCGTGCGAGGCTGTGCCGGTGCCTTCCGCCGACGAGCTCGCGTTCGACGTGGTCGATGTCTTCGCCGACGAGGCGTTCGCCGGCAACCAGCTGGCCGTGGTGCACGACACCGCAGGCCTGACCGACGCGCAGCTGCTCGCCCTGACCCGGGAGTTCGGGTTCTCGGAGACCGCGTTCCCCTCGGGCGGCGGCGGCGGCGGCGACGGCGACCGCTACCGGGTGCGGATCTACACGCCCGGCGGCGAGATCCCGTTCGCCGGGCACCCGACGCTCGGAACCGCCTGGGTGCTTCGGTCGGTCGGGCTGCTCACCGGTGCTGGCGCGACGCAGGTGTGCGGTGCCGGGGAGATCGGGGTCCGCTTCGACGGGGACCTGGTCGAGCTGTCGGCCGACGCCCGCGACCTGTCCGGACCGCTGCCCGCCGACGTGGTGGCCCTGTTGCTGGCTGACCTCGGCCTGAGCCCCGACGACCGCACCGGCGAGGCCTGGGTGGCGGGCGCCGGACTGAACTTCGTGCACCTGCCCGTGCGGGTGGAGACGGTCGGCCGGGCCTGGGCCGGGCACACCCCGGTGTCGGAGGTCGTGGCGGGCCTCGGGCTCCGGGACCCGCTGGAGGGCGTGAACCTGTACGCGCTGGATGGGCCCGCGGTGCAGGCCCGGGTGTTCGTGCCCGGGCTCTCCGTGCCGGAGGACCCGGCCACCGGGTCCGCGGCTGCCGGCCTGGGCATGGCGCTGGTCGCCCGTGACGTGCTCCCCGACGGCGGGCGCTACGAGATCACCCAGGGCGTCGAGATGGGTCGCCCGTCGCGGCTGTTCGGCCGGGTCGACGCGGAGCGCGGCGTGCCGACCCGGTGCCACGTGGCTGGGCGGGTGTTCCCGGTGGCGCGCGGCACGATCGCCGTCCCCGCCCCGTGAGCAGCCCGCGGCTCGCCCCGTCCACGCTCGGCCTGATCGCGGTGGGCGTCGTGGCGGTCTCGATGTCCGGGCCGGTCATGGCCTCCCTGGCGGTGCCGGCGCTCGTCATCTCCTTCTGGCGCAACGGACTGGCGACGCTGCTCCTCGCGCCGGTCGCCATGGTCCGGCGGCGGGCGGAGATCGGCGGCCTCTCCCACGCCGAGCTGGGCTGGATCGTGGCGTCCGGGGTCTGCCTCGCCGTCCACTTCGGCACCTGGGTGACCTCGCTGAGCATGACCTCGGTCGCGGCCAGCACCGCGATCGTGTGTCTTCAGATCGCCTGGGTCGCCGGGTGGGACCGGTTCAACGGGGTGCGGCTGCCGGCGCGAGCGGTAGCGGGTCTGGTCGCCGCGTTCGTCGGCGTGGTCGTGATCACCGGGGTCGACCTCTCGGTCTCGACCCGGGCGGTGGTGGGCGACCTGCTGGCGCTCGTCGGCTCGGTGGCGGTGGCCGCGTACACGGTGATCGGCGGGCGTGCCCGCCGTACCGTCAGCACGACCAGCTATACCTTCGTCTGCTACGGCACCGCGGCCCTGCTGCTGATGGTCGCGAGCCTGGTCGCCGGCGCCTCCCTGGTCGGGTACGACGCCCACGACTGGGCGCTGATCGCGCTGGTCACGCTGACCTCGCAGCTGCTCGGGCACTCGGTGTTCAACCACCTGCTGGACCGGATCCGTCCGGTGGTGGTCTCACTCGCGATCCTGCTCGAGATCCCGGGTGCCGCGCTGCTCGCCGCGGCGTTCCTCGGGCAGGTGCCCCCGCCAGGGGTGTTCGTGGGTCTCGCGCTGATCCTCGCCGGCATGGCGCTGGTCGTCGTCGAGGGGCCGGACCGGACCGACGAGCCCGCCATCACGGACTTGTAGGATCACGGGCGTTTCCCGTCGACCCACCCCGAGGAGCTGTTCGTGCAGACCCAGGTCGTCATCCTCGCCGCGGGCCTCGGCACCCGTCTCGGGAGGCCGCATCCGAAGCCGCTGACCCCGCTCACCAACGGCGAGACGATCATGCGCCGGGCCGTGCACCTGCTGCGCGACGCGTGGGCCGACGTGCACGTGACCGCCGTGGTCGGCTTCAAGCTCGACATCGTGATCGAGGCGATGCCCGACATCGCCTTCGTCTACAACGAGGTCTACGACTCCACCAACACCTGCAAGAGCCTGCTCAAGGCGCTCAGCCTGTCCCACGACGGCGGCGTGCTCTGGATGAACGGCGACGTGGTCTTCGACCCGCGGGTGCTCGACATCGTCGAGGAGCGGATCCGCAACGGCCAGAGCTTCGTCTGCGTGGACCGTGCCTCCGTCGCCGAGGAGGAGGTCAAGTACACCCTCGGTGAGGACAAGATGATCAAGGAGCTGTCCAAGACCGTGGTCGGCGGCCTCGGAGAGGCGGTGGGCATCAACTACGTCTCCGCCGCCGACAAGGCCGCGCTGACCGTGCGGCTCGACGAGTGCGACGACCAGGACTACTTCGAACGGGGCATCGAGCTCGCGATCGAGAAGGACGGCCTGTCCTTCGAGCCGGTCGACATCTCGGAGTTCCAGGTGGTCGAGGTCGACTTCGACGACGACCTGACCCGCGCCAACGCGTTCGTCTCCCCTCCGACGGCAGAGTAGGGCCGGATGCCGGTCAGCGTCCTGTCCGTCGACGACGCCGGACTCACGCTCAGCTCCGCCGACGAGGTGATCCTCGACGTGCTGTTCGACGGCCGGCGGATCTGGTCGTTCTGGCTGCTCCGCGACAGCCGGCCGAAGGGCTCGAACCGCCGGATCGCGTGGGCAGCGTCGCTGGAGAAGTTCCTCGACGGACAGACCCGGCTCGGCGTCGTCGAGCACCTCTCCGGCCGGGTGCTGTACGACGAGGAGACCCGGTTCGGCTCCGGCAACGGTCGGATCGCGGTCGTCAACGATGAAGGAAAGCCGCTCGGCATCGACAAGTCGGGCCGGATGGCGCAGACGTTCGACACCCGCAGCGAGGAGCACGTCGCTCCGCTGCTGGACTCGATCGAGGAGGTGCTGGCGGCCCTGGCCGAGGCCGGGATCGAGGCGTTCCCGGCGTACGGCACGCTGCTCGGTGCGGTCCGCGAACAGCACCTGATCGGGCACGACAGCGACGCCGACCTCGGCTACGTCAGCAGGCACGGGCACCCGTACGACGTGATCCGGGAGTCGTTCCGGCTGCAGCGCCGGCTCGCGGAGGGCGGCTACCGGATCACCCGCTACAGCGGTATCGCGTTCAAGGTCGACGTGGTCGAGGGCGACGGGTCTGTGCGGGGTCTCGACGTCTTCGGCGGCTTCCTCTCCCACGGGTCGCTCTACCTGATGGGCGAGGTCGGCACGCCGTTCCGGCGCGAGTGGATCTTCCCGCTGGGCACCTGCACGCTCGAGGGCCGCACCCTCCCGGCGCCGGCCGAGCCGGACCGGATGCTCGAGGCGATGTACGGCCCGGGCTGGAAGGTGCCCGACCCGGCCTTCCACTTCGAGACGTCGCGGCAGACCGTGCGCCGGCTCAACGGGTGGTTCCGCGGCACCAGGGTGTTCCGGGATGACTGGGAGCGCCGCTACAGCAGCCGCCGCGACCGGCTTCCCGACCTCGCTCCGTCCGGGCTCGCGGAGTACGTCGTCGCGCAGGAGGGCGTGCCGGGACGGATCGTGGACGTCGGCGCCGGCCGCGGCGGCGACGCGGTCTGGTTCGCGCAGCAGGGTGCCTCGGTGACCGCGTACGACTACGTGCCGACCGCATCGCGGGCCGTGCAGCGTCGTGCGGAGGCGCGCGGCCTCGACCTCGCCGTACGCCGGCTCAACCTCCTCGAGTGGCGCTCCGCCTTCGCCGAGGGCGCCCGACTGGCGCACCAGCCCGGACCGCGCACGGTGGTGGCGCGGCATCTCGCTGACGCCACCACCCGGTTCGGCCGCAACTCGCTGTGGCGTTTCGCCTCGATGGCGCTGCGCGACGGGGGCCGGCTCTACACGGAGTACTGGGTCGAGGGTGGTGAGGAGCGCGCGTTGCTGCGGCGTCTCCGGCCCTCGGCGGTTCGAGCGGAGCTGATCGGGCACGGCGCCGATATCGTGCACGAGGAGACCTTCGACGCGCCCGGGGAGCCCGGGCGCCGGATCGGCCGGACGGTGGCGCAGTGGCGGACGTGAGAGCGAGACTCAAGGGCGCGGCGCGCCGGGCGGTGAGCCGGACCCCGGTCGGCGAGCTGGTGCGTCGGGTCGAGGCCCTCGAGAGCGAGATCGAGGAGCTCCGTCAGCAGAACCTGCGGCTGGCCGAGATCGCCGACGTCGTGCAGGAGCTCCTGGTGCCGCTGTCCTCGCGCGACCAGGCCCGGGTCGACGCGGCCATCGAGAAGTTCTCCCGGAGCCTGTAGGGCGTTCGGTGGCTGAGCGCGTCTACCTCCACATCGGGCTGCCGAAGACGGCGACGACCTACCTCCAGCGGATCCTCTGGGCACACGAGGACCAGATGCGCGGAGAGGGGCTGCTGCTGCCGGGCGGCACCCGGCGTGAGCACCTCTGGGCGTCGCGGACCGTGCGTCGCGCGTGGGTCGACAACGGCGACTCCGAGTCGCAGCGCACCGCGTGGGACCGGATGCTGCTGGAGATGGCGGACTGGCCGGGCCGTGCGCTGGTGTCCCACGAGTTCTTCGCGGCCGCCTCCAAGGAGCAGGCGCAGCGCGTCGTGGAGCAGCTCGCTCCCGCGGAGGTCCACGTGGTGGTCACCGCGCGTGAGCCCCTCGGCCTGTTCACGGCCAGCTGGCAGGAGGCGCTGAAGAACGGCGAGACGACGCCGATGCCCGACTACGGCCGAGACGAGTCCGGCGACCCCAGGGACATCTGGAACTGGCGGACGCTGGACCTCCGGCTGGTGCTGCAGCGGTGGGCACCCGCCGGCGGGCCGGTCGCACCTGAGCACGTGCACGTGCTTCCGCTGCCGGGCAAGGAGGCCCCGCGCGAACAGATCTGGCACCACTTCGCCTGCCTGCTCGGGCTGGACCCCGAGGGCTATGACCTGTCGAGTGCCTTCGCCAACGAGTCCATGGGCGTGGTCGAGGCGGAGACGCTGCGCCGGGTCAACGAGCACCTCGGTGACTTCACCAAGGCGATCGACAAGGGCACCTACATCCGCACCTTCCTCGGCGACGAGCGGCTGGTGCCGCGCGGCGGGGAGCGGTACTGGCCGGGCGAGGACCAGGTCGACGACTGCCGCCGACGCGGACGCGAAGGCGTGGCCTTCGTGCGCGAGCAGGGCTACGACGTGGTCGGCGAGCTGGACAACCTGCTCGTGCCGGACCAGCTGCCCGAGCGCCGCCGGCCGGACTCGGTCACCGACGCCGAAGTTGCCCAGGTCGCCGTCGAGCTGGTTGCGACCATGCTCGGCGACGTCCGCGACCTGCGCCACGAACGACGCCGGCTCCAAGCCGAGCTCAACGTCCTGCCGGCGCCGGTCACGCTGCTGAAGCGGCTCCGGGACCGGACGCACCGCGTGCTCGCGCGTCGTACGGAGTGAGAAAGGCCATGCCGGACGGCGGCGGGGCCGTGGTGAACGGCCGTTAGCCTGAGACTTTCGCCGCTCTTCTGGCCAACGGAAGGAACCACCATGGGCCGCCTCTGCGAGACCGAGGGACTCACCGACATCCAGACCGAGATCCTCAAGGCCGTCCGCCAGTTCGTGGACAAGGAGATCCTTCCGGTGGCGACCGGGCTCGAGCATGCCGATGAGTACCCGCAGGAGATCGTGGACGGGATGAAGGAGCTCGGCATCTTCGGGTTGACGATCCCCGAGGAGTACGGCGGCCTCGGCGAGTCGCTGCTGACCTACGCGCTGGCGGTCGAGGAGATCGCGCGCGGCTGGATGAGCGTCTCCGGCGTGATCAACACGCACTTCATCGTGGCGTACATGCTGATGCGGCACGGCACCGAGGAGCAGAAGCAGAAGTACCTGCCGCGGATGGCGACCGGTGAGGTGCGCGGCTCGTTCTCGATGTCCGAGCCGGCGCTGGGCTCCGACGTGGCAGCGATCAAGACCAAGGCGGTGAAGGGGGACGACGGCTACACCATCGATGGCCAGAAGATGTGGCTGACCAACGGCGGCTCGTCGAACCTGGTGGCCGTGCTGGTGAAGACCGACGAGGGCGCGGACTCGGTCTACAAGAACCTGACGACGTTCCTGGTCGAGAAGGAGACCGGGTTCGGCGAGACGGCACAGGGGGTCACGATCCCCGGCAAGATCGACAAGATGGGCTACAAGGGCGTCGACACCACCGAGATGGTGTTCGAGGGCCACCGGATCTCCGCCGACCAGATCCTCGGCGGCGAACCGGGCAAGGGCTTCTACCAGATGATGGACGGTGTGGAGGTCGGCCGGGTCAACGTCGCCGCGCGCGCGACCGGTGTCGCCAACCGGGCCTTCGAGCTGGCGATCGCCTACGCCCAGCAGCGGGAGACGTTCGGCAAGAAGATCGCCGAGCACCAGGCGATCCTGTTCCGGCTGGCGGAGATGGCGACCAAGGTCGAGACCTCGCACGCGATGCTGGTGCGCGCGGCTCGGATGAAGGACTCCGGCGAGCGCAACGACGTCGAGTCCGGCATGGCGAAGTACCTCGCCGCGGAGTACTGCAACGAGGTGGTCGCGGACTCGTTCCGGATCCACGGCGGCTACGGGTACTCCAAGGAGTACGAGATCGAGCGCCTCTACCGCGAGGCGGCGTTCCTGCTGATCGGCGAGGGCACCGCCGACATCCAGAAGATGATCATCGGCAGAGCGTTGCTGAAGGACTACAAGCTCAAGGGCTGATGTCGGTGTTTGGCCACCGGTGGTCGAGCTTGTCGAGACCTCCGCATGCCCGCTGGCCGCGATGCCCGCTGGCCGCGATGCCCGCTGGTCGAGCTTGTCGAGACCACGACATCGAGTCCCAGAAATCTCTTGAAACCCTCTCCCCAGTCTGCCCGGAATGCCCCGGTTTTCCAGGACCAAAGCTGTCGGTGGTCGATGCCAGAATTCCCTGTATGACAACGGCATTCGACGACACCGGACAGCACCCGGTGACGTCCACGATCGCCGCCGTCACCCAGCTGCTGCACGACATCGCCGACCTCGGGCTGTGGACCCTCCCGGCCGCCGAGACCGAGACCAACCTGACCGCCCTGGCCCAGTTACGCCACCAGATCACCGAGCTCGAGCTCCGCCACGCCTGCCACGCCGACCGGCTCGACCTCGGCGCGGCGGCTGGTGCCGCCGACACCGGCAGCCACTGGGCCAATGCGACCCGGCAGACCAAACGGGACGCCAAACGACGCCTCGAGCTCGCGAAGCTGCTCGATCATGACCACGAGCCGGTCCGGGACGCGATGGCCGCCGGGCAGGTCTCCGAGGAGCAGGCAGCGGTGATCGTCAAGGGTGTCGAGGCGCTGCCGGTCGAGCACCGCCGCGACGCCGAGGCGCACCTGATCGGGTGCGCGGGCGAGCACGACCCGGTCGCGCTGCGCCGGCTCGCGCACCGGGTCCTCGAAGTGGTCGCCCCCGAGATCGCGGAGCAACACGAGCTCAAGGCCCTGCAACGCCAGGAAGCACTCG
>Ga0207708_10000690_pt1 | contig 25620 bp, 26 predicted proteins | sample KBSK5101metaG_FD_184340 | JGI IMG/M metagenome (GOLD analysis project Ga0207708, IMG submission 184340) | Corn, switchgrass and miscanthus rhizosphere microbial communities from Kellogg Biological Station, Michigan, USA - KBS K5-10-1 metaG... | ecosystem: Host-associated > Plants > Roots >...
TGCTCTGTCCGAGCGCGCTGCGTACGTGCTGCAGCAGCGTCGGCATCGTCGAGAGCGTCAGCACCGCCACCGGGATCGCCATGTGCGCCGCCAGGTCGCGCAGCGCCGCCCAGCTGCCGGTCTCCACGCCGACCGACGTCATGCCGCCGGCGGGAAGGATGCCGGTGTGCGCGGCGATCGTCAGCAGCGCGAGCGCGATGAGCAGATCGGGCAAGGCCAGGAGAGCCGCCGCGATCAACCCGGCGGCGCGATCCCAGCCGGTCCGCCGTGCGGTGGCGGCGGCCAGCCCGATCGCCAGCGCGAGCGCCCACGCCAGGCACAGCGACGTGGCGGTCAAGAGCAACGTGTTCGCGGCGCGGCGCCAGAGGATCCGCTCGACCGGGATGCGATACGTGAGGGAAAAGCCGAAATGCCCGTGCAGCGCCGCGCGCAGCCAGTGCCCGTAGCGCGTCAGGACCGGTTCGTCGAGCGCGAACTCGGCGCGCAGCGCCTCGATCGTCGCCGGGCTGATCTGGGGGTCCAGGCGCAGTTCGTCGGCGAACTGGCCGGGCGTGCCGGCGAGCGCGACGAACGTGAGAAACGAGACCGCCAGGAGCAGGAGAACGGCGCGGACGCCGCGCCCGAGGAGCACGCGCACGGCGTCAGCATAACGCGGCGGTCGGACGGGCGGTTAGGCCGCCTTCTTGTGGATGCGCTCCAGCGCCGCGTCGAGGATCGGATCGGTCGTCGGCTTCGGCTGATCGAAGTCCAGCTCCGGTTCGTCCACGTCGACGGTGGGGTTGAGCCCCTTGCCCTGGATCAGTTCGCCGTCCGGCGTCAGGTAGCGCGCGTAGGTGAGCCACAGCCCGCGGCCGTCGGGCAGCTTCACCAGCTTCTGGATGCCGGCGCGGCCGAGGGTGCGCTCGCCGATCAATTCCGCGCGACGGTTGCCTTCGAGCGCCGCCGCGAAGAGCTCCGCGGCGCCGGAGGTGCCCGTCGTCACGAGCAGCGTCACCGGCAGCGTGATTGTGCCGTCACCCGACTTGGCGGTGATGGTCTGCTTGATTGCCGACGCGGACGGCTTCGGGATTTCCTTCGGCGCGGGCGAGGTTCGATCCACTTTCTTCGCCTGCTCGTCGCGCCCGGCGACCATCGCCAGGGTGCCGGACGGCACGAACAGCCGCGCCGCGTCGATGCCGGCCTCGAACGGGCCTTCCGCGGTGTGCCGGACGTCGATGATCAGGCTCTTGGCGCCGGTCTTCGCGAGCTCGCCGGCCTGCGTGCGCAGCTTGGCCGTCGTGTCGGGGCCGAAGGAGGCGACGCGGATGTAACCCGTGTCCCCCATCATCTTGCCGGTGACCAGCGACGCGGGCGTCTTCTCGCGGACCAGTTCGACCTGGCGCGGCTCGGCGGCGTTGCCGCGGATGATCGTCAGCGTGACCTTGGAGCCCGGCGCGCCGCGCAGCAGGCGCATGCCTTCGAAGACCGAAAGGTCGCGCGCGGGCTTGCCGTCGATCGCGCGGACGTAATCGCCGGTCTGCAGTCCGGCCTTGGCCGCGGGAGAGTCGTCGCGCGCGGCGATGATCCGCAGGTAGTACTGGCGGGTGAGCTCGATGCCGACGTCGCCGGCGGCGCCCCCGGCGCACGACGCGGCCGGGACGACCGCGGCGCACGGGCCCGACACGTCCAGGGTCCGCGCCTCGGTCGCGGTCAGGTAGGCGCTGTCGGGGTCGAGCGTGTCGGCGAGGCCGCGCAGCGCCCCTTCGAAGACCTTGTCGGTTTTCGCTTCTTCGACGTAGTTGTTGAGGATCAGCGAGACGACGTCGTCGAACACCCGAAGGTGCTGGAAGGTCTCGTCGCTGTCCGCTGCCCGCCCGCGCAGGCCACCGAGCACCACGAACGCCAGAAGCGGCGTCGAAATCAGGAGAACGGAGAGGCGCGTACGTGTAGTCATCGCTTCAGCCATTGTAGCGGGTCCACGGGCTTACCGTCGACGCGAAGCTCGAAATAAAGGGCCGGGTTGCCGGCAGGGTTTCGCCCGGCGAGCCCGACGGTCGTGGTCGTATCCACTTTCTCGCCTTTCTTTACGGCGAGGCTGCCGAGGTGGCCGTAGAGCGAATACGACCCGGACCCGTGGTCCACGATGACGAGATTGCCATAGCCGCTGAAGGGATCGGCATACGCGACGGTCCCCTCGTGGACCGCGCGGATGGCCTCCCCTTCGGGCAGCGACATCTCGATCCCGTTACGAATGGCGGGACCAATGGCGCGGGGCGGCTGCCGCCCGAACCGGGCGGTCAGGACGCCTTCCGCCGGCCAGGGCAGCGCCCCCTGGAACGGCCGCAGCGGCAGCACCGGCGCGGCGGACGGCCGGCCGGCGGCCGAGCCCGTCATGGTCGCCTGAAGTTTCTGCTGGGCCTCCTGCAGTTCGCCGGTGAGCTGCGCGTTGAGATCGCGGCGCGCGTCGATCGACTGCACCAGTTCGGTTCGCGCCGCGACGGCGCGCTCGACCGCGGCGCTCGCCGCCTGCGCCTTGCGCTGCAGCGACGACAGATCTTTGGCGCGCGTTTCGAGCGTCGCGCGTTCCGTCCTGAGCGCTGCCAGGGTGCGGCGATGCTCCTCCGCGCGGTCGCGGTCGATCCGCCCGAGCGCTGCCGCGGTCCGGTATGCGCGGCCGACGTCGCGCAGGCTGTCGACGTCGAGCAGCAATCGCCAGTAGCCGGCGCGCCCCATCTTGTACAGCTGGACGAGCCGCGCTTCGACGTCGGGCCGCTGGCGATCGGCTTCGCCCTGCAGCGCCTCGGCGCGCGCGGTCGCCGCCGCGAGCTGACGCTGCACGCCGGCGATATCGCGTTGAACGCGCGCGAGCTCCTCGCTGCGGATCTCGCGTTCGACTTCCAGCCGCCGCAGGTCGACGAGCAGCGTCTTTTCCTGTTTCGCCAGCGACTCGGCTTCGCGCTGCAGCGCCGTCAGCCGCTCGGCGGCGCGCTTCGCCAGCGCCTCGGCGGCCTGCCCCGCCGTCGCTTGAGCGGAGGCGGGCGCGCGTTCCGAGGGCGCCTGCGCCGCCGGACTGATCCCGAGCACGGCGACAAGGCCGGCTGCTGCGATCTTCCGCCTGAAGGCGGAAGGCACACGAGCCGCTCCGTGGCTTCCGCCTTCAGGCGGAAGCTTAATAAAGCGGCTTCCCATCAATATCAGTAGGCACGGCCAGTCCGAAGTAACGCAAAACGGTCGGGGCGATGTCGATGATGCGCGGCTCCTTCGTGGTGATCGGCTGGCTCGTGACCAGGATGCCGGAGGTGATCGCGTAGTCGTAGCCGCCGTGATCGGCGCTCCACTTGCGGTCGTTCTTGTAGACGATCCCCGCCGGCGAGCCCCCCAGCGTCGTCTGCCACGAGACGCGATAGCCGTCGTTCATCCCGACCTGGAGCTCCGACGCGTTGTTGAGGAACGGCCCGCTGTAGATGTCGTCGCGCTTGTAGACGGCGCGGATGATCGGCGTCCCGTCCTCGGGATCGGTCAGCGTCAGCAGCTTCTTGCTCAGTTCATCGGCGAGCGCCGTCGCTTCCGCGCCCGGGCTGACGATGCCCTGCGCCTCGCGGCCGCGGAGGTTGAAATAGATCTGGCCGATGCCCATCGCATACGCGCGCGTGCGGCTCCAGTCGACGTTCTCCCAGAATGTGCCTCCGCCGAACAGATCCGAGAGCTTCTTGTCGGCGCTCTGGCCCTTCATCACCATGTAGCCGTTCTGCACGAGCCACGTATCGAGATTCACCGCCTTGCGCCACGAGTGGAAGCCGTGGTCCGACACGATCATCACCGGGACGCCCGGGCCGACACGCTTGACCACTTCGCCGACGAAGTCGTCAGCCTTCCTGTAGACGCGCTCGATCGAGTCGCCGAACTTCGCCGCCAGCGCCGCGTCATAGAGCGGATGCTGCGGGTCGATCAGCCGCCACATCATGTGCTGCACGCGATCGGTGGACTCGATCACGCCGACCATCAGGTCCCAATCCTTTTGATCGACGCGGTTGAGGATCACCTTCGCGCGGTCGTCGAAGGCGACCATGAGATCGTCCATGAACGTCTTCTCGTCCATGCGGTTCTCGTTGAGCGCCCAGGTCGCTTCCGCCCAGCCCAGCGTGCGGTAGTTGCCGATCGCCTTGTAGAGATCCCCGGAGAAGGACGCCGGCGACGACATCGGCACCGGCGGGTCGTCGGGCTTGAAGTTGACCGGCGAGACGTACAGCTGCAGCTCGTTGTCGGCGTTGATCAGCAGCATCTGCACCATGCCGTGCACCCTCACGATCGCGTTCACCTTGAACGTGAGGTCGATCCACGGCGTCCACCTGCCGCGCTCGAGCGCGATGGTCCGATCCTGGATCGCGAGCGTCGCCATCTTGCCCGTGCGATTCCACTGGATGGTGAACGGAACCCGGACGTCCTGCACCGCCTGCAGCTCGGCCAGCTGCGCGCGGTCGCTCTCGCTGAGCGTCGGCCCCTTGCGGCGGACCGCCTCGATCTTCTGGCGGACGATCGGGCTGGGCGGGCCTTCCAGCTCGCTCGACGCGGTGTCGTTCTCGAAGACGAGCCGCTTGAGGATGCCGCCCATCTCGGTGTTGCCTTCTTCGTAGCGGCTCAGGTCGGTGGCGTAATAGGAGAACGTGCCCATCGTCCCGCGGATGTCGGGCAGCGGAAGTCCCGAGAGCAGCTCGCCGTTCTCGACGTCCTCCGGCGGGAACGTGACCGGTACGGTCAGGATGTCGGAGCGCACGCCCTGCTTTCCGGCGGTGACCCAGAACGACGTGCCGCCGCGCGTGGATGTGACCTTCGGTTTCGACAGCGGGAAATAGTTGAAGAGGAACTTCGGCGGCGTGCGCGTGACCATCCCGAGATCCGGCAGGTACGACGTGGTGTCGCGCACGAGGAAGTCGTAGATGTTGTGCTTGCCGGCGTTGACGCCGGTGGCGAACGACGCCCACGCCGTCGGCGACTCGGGGGAATGCGTGGTCTGCAGCGGGAACATGCCGCCGCCCTGCGCCAGCTTCGAGATGTTGGGCAGCTTGCCCTCGTCCATCCACTTCTTCAGCAGGTGGGGATCCATGCCGTCGAACCCGAGGATGACCAGCTTCCGGTTGACCTTCGACGGGCCGCGCTTCGTCCCGCCGGAGCAGGCGAGCGCGCAGAGCGCGACGGCGACGGCGGCGATCGCGAGCAGCCTTACGGATTTGCGCATGGAGATCGGTCGGAATTATAACCTCCCGCATGGAACAGATCGGGCGCGATATCCGACACGCGCTCAGGCGGTTGCGCCAGGCGCCGGGGTTCACGCTGTTCGCCGTCGGCTCGCTCGCGCTGGGGATCGGGGTGTGCACGGCGATCTACTCGGCGGTCCGCACGCTGTTGTGGACGCCGCTGGGAATCCCCGACGCGTCGGAGCTGATCGTGGTCGCCGGCAACCCGCGCTTCACCTATCCGGCGTTGTCGTGGCCGGACTTCCAGGACTTTCGCACCGCGCAGACGGCGGCCCGGGCGGTCGGCGCGGGTGCGATGATCCGTACGACCGTGCGGGCGGGAGAGGTCTCGCAGACGGTCTTCGGCGAGGCGGTCTCCGGCCAGTACTTCACCGTGATGGGGCTGAAGCCGCGGCTCGGCCGTCTGCTGGACGCCAGCGACGAGGCCGCGGCGGCGCGCGTCGCCGTGCTGTCGGACGCGTTCTGGCGGACGCGATTGAGCGCCGATCCACGCGTCATCGGACGATCGATCACCATCGGCGGGCAGCCGTTCGAGGTGATCGGCGTGATCGCCGGGACGTTCCGCGGGCTGGAGCCCGTGCGCGCGGAGTCGGTCTGGCTGCCGGTGACGGCGGTCGCCGCCGACGCGGAGGCGTTCAGCCTCGGTCCGGCGCTGCTGACGCACCGTGCCGGGCGGAGTTTCGGGGTGTGGGCCCGCCTCAAGCCCGGTGCGCCGCTGTCGCAGTTCAACGCCGAGATCGCGCTGATTGCCGAGCGTCTGAACGCCAGCTATCCGCCCGCCGACAGCCGTTCCGCGCGCGCGTGGAACGCGCGCTCGCGGGACGAGGATGTGCGCCGCGGCAGCGAGTTCGTGCGAACCGTCGTCGTCGCCATTTTGGTCGCCATCGGCGTCGTCCTCTTCATCGCGTGCACCAACCTGGCCAACCTCGCGCTGGCGCGCGGCACCGAGCGCGCGCAGGAGACCGCCGTGCGCACGGCGCTCGGCGCGAGCCGGTGGCGCCTCGTCCGCGAGCAGCTGATCGAAACCATGATCGTCGTCGCGTGCGGCGACGCGCTCAGCATCGTCGTGCTGCTGCGCCTGGTCGACTACTTCTCGACGGATCTGCCCATCGGCGCCGGGACGACGATTCCGTTCCGTCCCGAGATCGACGTCACGGTGCTGACGGCGGCGCTGCTGGCGACGCTGATGGCCGTCGTGGTGTTCGGGGTGTGGCCCGCCTTCGCCTCGACGCGCGCCGACATCCGCCGCGGCGTCGGCGCCGGCGCGTCGGCCACCACGCCGAAATGGCGGTTCCATCGCAACCTGATTGCCTGGCAGGTCTGCGGATCGGTCGCGCTGCTCCTGGTCGCGATCATGTGCGTCCGGATTCTCACCTCCGGCCCGAGCTCGTGGGGCCGCGCGACATACGACACCCTCGCCGTCGCGCAGGTGGATTTCACGCTCAACGGTCTCGACGAGGTGCGCGCGCGGCAGGTGACGGCCGCGGTACTGGAGAACCTGCGCGCGCACCCCGATCTATCGCGGGTCGGGGCGTCCAACGGCGCGCCTTCGTCGTTCTTCGGGGCGCGCCGGTTCCTGACGACGCCGCTCGAGCCGTTCGAGCCGGGTCGGACGCGCGGCAAAGTCGCGGCGATTTCCGCCGTCACGCCCGACCTCTTCGCGGCGCTGGACCTGCGCGCGACGCGCGGCCGAGCCTTTACCGATCTCGACGACAGCGGCGCGCCTCGCGTCGCCATCGTCAGCGAGCAGCTCGCGCGCGACCTGTATCAGACGACCGACGTCGTGGGGCGGACGGTGCTGCTCGCGCCGGACAGCCGCCTGCGTCCGGCCGTCGGCGCGCTGCAGCCCGCGTATCCTCCAGCCGGACCCGGCGCGGCGGACTCGGTCACCATCGTCGGCGTCGCATCCGACATCACGTCGTCGCCGACGGCGTCCCGCCCGGACGCGATCCTGTTCCTGCCGCTGTCGCAGTACTACGATCCGCGGGCGCCGCTGGTGATCGTCGCGCGCGGGACCACGGGATCCGCGCCGGTGGGGCGCGTGCGGGAAGAGATCCGCAAGGCCGCGCCGTCTCTCGTCGTCAGCTCCGCCGGCACGGGGACCGTGTTGCTCGAGGGACCGTTGTTCCTCATCCGCGTCATCGGCCTGCTCGCTTTCTCGCTCGGCGGTCTGGCGCTCTTGCTGGCGATGGCCGGCCTGTTCGGCATCCTGACGCACGTCGTCGAGCGGCGCACGCGCGAGATCGGCATCCGCCTCGCCATCGGCGCCGACCGCGGCCAGATCCTGCGCCTGGTCCTGCGCGACGGCCTGCGTCCCGTGGTGAAGGGCCTCGTCCTCGGCCTGACGATCGGCTTCGGCTCCCGCGTCGCCCTGCGCGGCAACGTCCTGACGACGATCGGCGCCTGGGATCCGCTGGAGTTCGGCCTCCTCCCGCTGGTCCTGCTCGCCGCCGCGCTCGTCGCCTGCGCCCTGCCCGCCGTCCGCGCCGCCCGCGTCGATCCCAACGTCGCCCTACGCGACCTGTGACCCCCCGCTCGGGGGTCAGGTCTGCAAACCGACGCTTCTTGGGGGTCAGGTCTGCAAACCGACACGAGGCGGTGCCAGGTCGGCAGAGACTGCGCGGCGGGCGCACGTGGTACGCTGCAGTTTGTGCGCGCGCTGGGTATCGACTATGGGGAGCGGCGTATAGGTCTGGCGCTTTCGGATGCTACGGGGCTACTGGCGTCGCCTTGGAAGAAGGTCTCCAACGACGGCGACGTTCATCACGCGGCGAGGCGCATCGCGCTCGAAATCACGACGCTGCAGGAGGAACCGGACGGCTTGGACGCGATCGTGATCGGACTGCCGCGCCGCCTCAGCGGCGAGCCCAACGATCAGACGGCGCGCGTGCAGAAGTTCGCGGCCGCGCTGGTCACGCACACCACCATCCCGCTCACCTTCCAGGACGAACGCCTGACGAGCCACGAAGCGGACGAACTGCTCGCCGGACGCGAGCGCGACTGGCGCAAGCGGAAACAGCTGGTCGACGCGATGGCAGCGGCACTCATCCTGCAAGACTTTCTCGATCACCAGCCACGACCGTGAAGCGACTGCTCCTTTTTGTAATCCTGCTGCTGGTTGTGTGCGCGGCCGGCGCGACCTGGTTCTACCTCGGCGTCAATCGTCCGTACAAGGGCTACGCCGAATCCGAACAGTTCGTCGAGATCCCGCCGGGCTCCGGCACGGCGGCGATCGCGCGCCGCCTGACTGACGCCGGGGTGGTCACCGACGTGAACACGTTCCGGCTCGCGCTCTGGGTCACCGGCCAGGGTCGTCGTCTGCAGGCCGGCGAATACCGATTCGATCATCCGCTGTCGGCGCGCCAGGTCGCGGAGAAGATCGGCCGCGGCGAGGTGTACGTCCACCCGATCACATTTCGCGAAGGGTTGACGATCAAGCAGATGGCGGAGCTGTACGAGTCCAGGGGCTTCGGCCCGGCGAAGGACTTCGTCGAGGCGGCGAAGAACGTCGCGCTCGTGCAGGCGATCGATCCCGCCGCCAAGGATCTCGAGGGCTACCTATTTCCGGATACCTACGCGCTGCCGCGCCGCGCCACCGCGGATCAACTCGTCGCCCGCATGGTGGCGAGTTTCACCAAGGCGCTGACGCCGGATCTCATCGAGAAGGCGACCGCGAACGGCCAGAGCGTCCGCCAGCTGGTGACGCTCGCGTCGATCGTCGAGAAGGAAACGGGGAAGGCGGAAGAGCGGCCGATGGTTGCGGCGGTCTACGCCAATCGGCTGAAGATCGGGATGGGGCTGCAGTGCGACCCGACCGTCATCTACGCGCTGGAGCGCGCGGGACGGTTCAACGGCAATCTCACGCGCGAGGACCTGCAGTTCGATTCGCCATACAACACCTACCGCTACGCGGGCCTGCCGCCGGGGCCGATTGCCGCGCCCGGCCGCGCGTCGCTCGAAGCCGCTGCGGACCCCGCGTCCGTTCCTTATTTATATTTCGTCAGCCGCAACGACGGCTCGCACGCGTTTGCATCCACGCTGGACGAGCACAATCGCAACGTCCAGCAGTATCAGATCAAGTACTTCCGCGATCGCCGCCAGCAGCGTCACTGACGTCGGCGTCGACCATCGCCGTCGTCTTCACCCCGGACCATCCTGGCGACCACCCGCAGCGACAATCCAGCGCAGCCCGCGATGTCTTTGATCTCGTAGAGGGCGGCGTGCGCCGCCCGGACGCCTCCGGACAATCCGTCGCCGCGTTGGAGCGAATCGGCGAGCAGGCGCGTCAGGGACGGCGTCCCGATTCGCCGCTCGCGAGCTGGCACTTCCTTCGAGGCAGCGCGTGCGCGTCGGGTGAACTGCCGCGCGAACTCCTCGCTGCCGATCACCCGGCAGTCGCTCCTGAGGAAAGCGGCCATTTCTTCGTCGCTGTAGTCCTCGACGTACTGGAGGAGCAACTCGCGGGTTTCCTGGCGGCCGTCCGGATCGATCGCCCCGATGAGCGATGGCACGTCGACACACGACTTCGCCGTCCCAGCCAGCGCGGCGTAGCTGCTCCATTTCCATTCCCACGGCCGCGAGACGAGCCCCGCCCGCACCGGATTCATCAGCACGTAGCGGCACAGTCGCAGAAGATAACGATCCGTTTCGATGATCTGCGCCTTGAAGCGGCCTTGCAACACGTGTCCGACGCGCCCGTGCCGTCTGTTCCACCACTGCGCGTAGGTCCCGTTCAACTGGTGCATCGCCGCTGAAAGATTCGGCCGTTGCGTACGAAACACGAGATGCCAGTGGTTCGGCATCGGGCAGTACAACCACGAGTCCAGCCGGAATTCCTCGACGACGTCCGCATAGATCTGCAGGAGGCGCGCGTAATCGAGATCGTCCAACAGGATTGGCATTTTGTTGTTGCCGCGGGCCATCGCGTGATACGCGAGTCCGGCTCGCTGAATTCGAAGCGGTCGTGACATGCGGGCGTGCAGATCCAGAATCGCGCCAACGCGCGATCCGCGGATTTGCCCGGCATTTTTCATGTCGCGCCGCAGACGTGCGCGGAATGACAACGCCAGTTGCCGCGCCCGAATCCGGGGTCAGGTCTGCAAAATGTCACTTTGGGTGCCAGGTCGATAGTTTTGGGCCGGAACAGTCACGATCATCAACACTTAGCAGGCCCGACCCTGCGTCGGCGCGGCGACCTGGACCTCCGCGAAATGACAACGCCAGTTGTCGCGCGATTGCGGGGTCAGGTCTGCAAAACGTGAGTTCGTGGTGCCAGGTCAACGTGGCTGGGGCCTGGCCTGGCACCGCGAATCGACGTTTTGCAGACCTGACCCCGGGATCGGCCCCGGGGCCTGGCACTGCGAGACGACGGTTTGCAGACCTGACCCCCGAACTGAACCCCGGACTGGACGTCGGCGGCAACGACCGCCGTTTTAGCGGATGGGACGCAGCAGAAGGATGCGGCGGGCGTCCTCCCGCTGCGCGGCGGCGAGTGCGGGCTCGCGTGCGGCCGCGAGGATCTGGGCGCACTCGCGGTGCATGTCGGCGAGTTCGGGCGCCAGCCCGGGGTCCCCCGACGACAGGATGTCGGCCGTGCCGGGTTCGTAGCGCGCGAAGAATTCGAGGTAGGCGGCGGCCGCCTCCGCGTAGGCCTTGCGGTCGAGCGCGCCGTAGACGCGATCCTGGTACTCCACCGACCACGGCAGGATCCAGTCGGACGTGCGGACGAGCAGCTGACGCTCCGCCAGGGGACGATCGATCCAGAGCGCGGCGACGAGCGTTGCGGCAAACACCGCCGCGGCGCGCGCAGAGTGGCGCTGCCGCACGCTGCGGACGAATTCCGCCAACGTCAGCCCCGCAAACGGCAGGACGGCCGCCAGCAGCGCGATCCGGAAGCGTCCGAGGACGTAGAACGCGACCAGCGACGTCAGCGTCGAGGCGACCAGCGCGTAGAGCGGCCACGCGTCGCCGGCGCGCCGCGCCCCGAGGACGAGCCCGGCCAGCGCGAGCGGGCCGATAGCCCAGAATGTCACCGGCAGCCATGCCAGCACCGGCGCCTGCATCCGCGCGTAATAGAAATTCTCGTTGTTCGGGATCTCGAACCAGTGCCACGCGCGGTCCCACTTTCGCCAGAGCAGGGCGGCGTAACTCGAGACGCTGTGCCCCGCGACAGCCCGCGCGAGCGCCGCGCGCCAGCCGCCATCGGTCGAGCCCAGGAAATCGACCAGGACCGGTGTGTCGATGCCGAAGCCGACCTCAGGCAGAGCCCTCGGCTCGTTCGACGCGACGAACGTAAGGGGACCGCTGGACGCGAGCGAGAGTGGCGCTGCGCCGACCGAGACATTGCGGACCGCCAACATCGCGAACACGAGGGTGAGCCCGGCCGCGGCTGCGCTCAGCCTAGGGACGACCTGGCACCGTCTCGCGACGTTTTGCAGACCTGACCCCCGGGCGGGCCGGGCCCGCCGCCGGCCTGGCACCGGATCGGTCGTTTTGGAGACCTGACCCCCAACTTCGGACGTTTTGGAGACCTGGCCCTCAACGACGCCGGCGGCGAGGGCTGCGGCCAGGAGCAGGAACGAGCTCTTCAGCAGGCACGCCACACCGAGCGCGAGACCGAGGAGGAACCACGACACGACACCGCGCGACTGCCGTGCGCGATCGCTCAACCACACGATTGCCAGACCGGTGAAGGCGATCAGCGAATCGCGCAGCAGCAGTCCTTCGTAGAACACGAGCGGCGCGCACAGCACGGCGAGCGCCGCCGCACACACCCCGGCGGCCTCGCCAAAATAACGGCGCGCGATCCACCAGACCAGGACGTTGGTCACCACGCCGACGGCGAGCTGCGCGGCAATCACCCAGCGCGCGTCGGCCGCCACGGCCCGATAGATCGACGCGATCGCGTACGGATACAGCGGGTCCTGGTAGAAGCGCGGCGTGCGCATCCATTGCGCCCAGAGCCGCTCCTGCGCGTCGGGACCTTCGGGCGCGTCTTTCGCCTCGCGCTCGAGCGCCGCGCGGACGTCGGGATGCGTGCCGAGATAGGCCTCCGCGATTTCGCGATGCCAGCGATGCATCGGGATGCGCACCTGCGCCGACGCCCAGTCGCCCGCGGCGATCTGCCGGGCCCAGCCGTCGTAGTAATGCATGTCGGTCTGCGACCAGCGATGCATCTGGATGAGCGGGGAATGGTCGAGTTGGCGGAAGTAGGCGGCGCGGATCGCGACTGACGCCACGATCAGCAGCGTAAGCGGTATCGCCGAACGACCGCGCACACAAGCTAGACGGACGCCCGCGACGCGCGGTTGTGACGCGGACGGCTATCGGCGCGTAATCGTGGGGACGGGCGGCGTGACGAAATCAGCGCCCCACTTGAGCTTCTCGCGGAGGATCTCGAAGTAGGTGCGCGTCGCCGACTTCACGATGCGCAGCGGACGGGCGGCGCGCCGCACGCTGACGAGATCGCCCGGCTGCAGCGCGTAGCCCGCCTGCCCGTCGAAGGTCACGAACACGTCGTTGCCTTCGATGATCGGACGCACGTGCACTTCGCTCGACGCCGGGATCACGACCGGACGGTGCGTCAGCGTGTGCGGCGCGATCGGCGTGAGGATGATCGCGTCGACGGCCGGATGCACGATCGGTCCGCCGGCGGCCAGGTTGTACGCGGTGGATCCGGTGGGGGTCGCGATGATCAGCCCGTCGGCGCGGAAGCGGCTGACCGGCAGGTCGCCGACTGCGACCGCGATCTCGATGATCCGCGCCAGCGCGCCCTTCGTGATCACGATGTCGTTGAGGACGATGTGATCCGCGAACGGCGCGTTCTGGCGCATCGTCCGCGCCGCGAGCATCTGCCGCGGCTCGAGCGTGGCCCGACCCGTCAGGATCGCCTCCAGCGCGCTGTGCAGCTCGGGCAGGGTGATCTCGGTCAGGAATCCCAGGCTGCCGAAGTTCACGCCGAGGATCGGCACGTCGCTGCCGGCGCGGGCGATCCGCCCCGCCATGCCGATCAGCGTGCCGTCGCCGCCGAGGACGACCACCAGGTCGCACTGCGACGGCAGATCGTCGCGCGACACGGTCGCGCGCCCCGTCGGCACGCCGGCCAGCTTCGCGGTCTCCGCATCGAAGACGGCGGCGGCGCCGCGCGCGTCGAGCCATTTCGCCAGGTCTGCGAGCACGTCGGCGGCGGCATCGAGCCCCCGCTTGGCCGTGAGGCCCACGCGCGTCACCTTGTCACTCATGGCGCAGATGCAGGAAGAACTCGCGGTTCCCTTCGGTGCCCGTGATCGGCGACTCGACGGCCGCGACGCGGGTCAATCCTAGCGCATTCGCGGCGGACGTCACGTCCTCGACCGTCCGCGCCTGGACGGCCGCGTCACGCACGAGGCCCCCTTTGCCCACCTCCTCGCGTCCGGCCTCGAACTGCGGCTTCACCAGCACGACGAGATCCGCGCCCGGCGCCAGGACGGGCACCAGCGCCGGCAGCACCTGCCGCACCGAGATGAACGACACGTCCATCGTCACCAGATCGAAGCGGCGCGCGTCTTCGGGCAGCTGCTCCGGTGTCAGCGTGCGCGCGTTGATCTTCTCGAGGACGACCACGCGCGGGTCGGTGCGCAGCTTCCAGTCGAGTTGACCGTGGCCGACATCCAGCGCCACAACCCGCCGCGCGCCGCGGCGCAGCATCACGTCGGTGAACCCGCCGGTCGAGGCGCCGACGTCGAGTGCCAGCCGATCCTCGACCGCGATGCCGAAGGTGTCGAGCGCGTGGGCGAGCTTCACGCCGCCGCGCCCGACGTAGGGATGATCCCGTTGGTCGAGCGTGACTGCGGCATCCGGTTTCACCGGCGTGCCCGCTTTCGACACGACGACACCGTCGACGCGCACCTGGCCCGCCAGGATCAGCGCGCGCGCCCGCTCGCGCGACGCCGCCAGGCCGCGCGCCACGACGGCAGCGTCGAGGCGTGAGGCATCCTTCTTCATCAATTCGTGCGCCGGGTGACCCACTGCGCGATGCCGGGCAGGTGACCGTCGCGCAGACCGGCCTGCGTGTCCAGCGCCGCGAGCGCGCGATCGACGCACTCGCCGGCCATGCGCCGCGACTCCTCGAGCCCGTAGAGCGCGGGATACGTCGGCTTGCCCGCCGCCGCATCCTTGCCGGCGGTCTTGCCGAGATCCGCCGACGCCCCTTCGACGTCGAGGATGTCGTCCACGATCTGGAAGGCGAGCCCGAGCTCGGAGGCGAAGCGCTCGATCGCCTCGATCTGCGCGTCGGATGCGCCGGCCATCACCGCGCCGGCGGCGGCGGACGCGCGAATCAGGGCGCCGGTCTTGCGCGCGTGCATCGCGCGCAGGCCGTCGCCGTCGAACGACGCGCCGGTCCCGGCCGCCTCGAGATCGACCGCCTGCCCGCCGACCATGCCGCACGCGCCGGCGGCCTCGGCGACGACGCAGATCGCGCGCAGCTTCCGCGGCGCCGCGCCCGGATCGCGCGGCTCGCGCGACATCAACGCGAACGCCTCGGTCAGCAGGCCGTCGCCGGCGAGAATGGCCAGCCCTTCACCGAAGACGACGTGGTTGGTCGGCCGCCCGCGGCGCAGCGTGTCGTCGTCCATCGCCGGCAGATCGTCGTGCACGAGCGAATAGGTGTGAATCAGTTCGAGCGCGCACGCGGTCGGGAGGGCAGCGGCGCGCGCGGCGGACACGTCACGGCCGTTGGCCATCGCCACCGATTCCGCGGCGGCCAGCGCCAGCATCGGCCGCAGCCGCTTGCCGCCGGCGAACACGCTGTAGCGCATCGCTTCGCCGACGCGCGGCGGACAGGCCGGCGACGCGGGCAGGAAACGCTCGAGCGCCCGCTCGACGTCGGCGCGGCGCGCCTCGAGCCAGTCGCGGAGGTCGCTCACCGGCCGCGGTCGTCGCCGTCGCCGGCGAGCGCCGCCGGCGCGGGCTTGATCTCGCCGCGCTCGTTGAGGATCTCGATGCGCCGCTCGGCTTCCTCGAGCTTCGCGTGGCAGAAGCGGGAAAGCGTCACGCCGCGCTCGAAGAGGGCGAGCGATTTCTCGAGCGCGAGATCGCCTTCCTCGAGCGTCTTGACGATGGTCTCGAGCTCGGCGATCGCCGATTCGAAGTCCTTGATTGTCGAATCCATCACTCGTTCTTTGTCGTCACGACCTGGCAGCCGAGCTCGCCGTGCGCCAGCGTCACCTGGACCGCATCTCCCGGCGCGACGCTGGCGGCGCTCCTGACGATCGCCGTCTTGCTGCCGTTCCAGCAGACAGCATAGCCGCGGCCGAGCACGGCGAGCGGGCTGAGCGTTTCGAGGCGTCCGGCCAGCGTACGGAAGCGGGCATCGGCGCGATGCTGCGTCAGCCGCGCCGCGCCGGATAGCCGTCCCTCCGCCGCCGTCAGCCGCCCGTGAATCGACGCGAGGCGCCGCGCCAGGTCGCGCTGCTCCAGCCGCTGGCGCAGGCCGCGATGCACCCGCGCGCGCGCGCCGATCGCGCCGCGGATCGCCGCGCGAAACTGGTGGGTCACCTCGGCGACGTGGCGGCCGCGCATCGCGAGCCGGGTGGTGAAGGATGCCAGTCCGCGGCGGCTCGAAAGGGTATGCACCCGGTTGCGCCGTTTCTCCAGATCGGCGCGCGCCGCGGCGCGCAGGCGCGCGCCCAGGCGATCGATCCGGTTGCAGAACTCCTGCTTCGCCGCGACCACCATCTCGGCGGCCGCCGACGGCGTCGGCGCGCGAAGGTCGGCCACGAAGTCGGCAATCGTCACGTCGGTCTCGTGCCCGACCGCCGAGACGACCGGCACCGGCGACGCCGCGATCGCTTTGGCCACGCGCTCTTCGTTGAACGCCCACAGATCTTCGATCGAGCCGCCGCCGCGTCCGACGATGATCACGTCCACGCCGGGCACGCGGGCGATCATGCGGATCCCGGTGGCGATGTCGGGAGCGGCGTCTTCCCCCTGGACGCGCGCGGGACGGATCAGGACGCTCGCGTTCGGCGCCCGCCGGCGCAGCACTTTCAGGATGTCGCGCAGCGCCGCGCCGTCGAGCGAGGTCACGATGCCGATGCGGCGGGGCAGCGCCGGCAGCGGACGCTTGCGCGCCGGGTCGAACAGCCCCTGCGCCGCCAGCTTCTTCTTCAGTTGCTCGAAGGCCAGCTGCAGCGCGCCGAGACCGTGCGGCTCCATGTGCTCGCAGACGATCTGGTATTCCCCCTTCGGCTCGTAGACGCCGAGGCGGCCGCGGGCGACGACGTGCAGGCCGTCTTCCGGCTTGAAGCGCAGATACCGCACCTGCGTGCGGAACATCACCGCCTTGATCTGCGCCCCCTCGTCCTTGAGGGTGAAATACATGTGGCCGGTCGTATTCCAGACCTTGCAGTTCGAGATCTCCCCCTCCAGCCAGATCTGGCCGAAGCGATCTTCGATCGCGGTGCGGATGCCGGCGGTGAGCTGGCTCACCGAATAGACGTGCCGCTCGGGCGCGGCGGCGGGGCGCGCCGCCGCCGCGTCGAGAGGAGGCTCGTCTTCCTCGAAGGGCGTGTCGAAGAGATCGGCCACGTCAGCGTCCCGTGGCCTGCGGCGCGGCCAGCAGATCGACGTCGGTGCTCGACAGGTTCAGGCGCTGGATTGCCGTGGCGCGTCCTGTCGATCGGTCGGCCGTGACCAGCACGGCGTTGAGGCGTCCGGGGCCGGTTGCCGACTCGAATCGCGCCGGCATCCCGTTGAGGAACCGTCCGAGCGCGACCTCGGTGGTGACGCCGATGATCGAGTCGTGCGGCCCGGTCATGCCGACGTCGGTCAGGTAGGCGGTGCCCTTCGGCAGGATGCGGTCGTCGGCCGTCTGCACGTGGGTGTGCGTGCCGAAGACGGCGGTGACGCGCCCGTCGAGATGCCATCCCATCGCGACTTTCTCCGACGTCGCCTCGGCGTGGAAGTCGACGAGGATGACGCGCGCCTTGCCGCGCATCGCCTCGATCTCCTTCTGCACCACGGCAAACGGATCGTCGAGCGGCTGCATGAAGATGCGTCCCATCACGTTGATCACGCCGATCGGCTCGCCGGTGCGCGTCTTTCCGACATAGCTGCCGCGACCGGGCGTCCCCGGCGGAAAGTTCGCCGGTCGGATGAGCTTCGGCTGCCGCGGGATGTAGTCGAGGATCTCCTTCTTGTCCCAGACATGGTTGCCCGAGGTCATCGCGTCGACGCCGTAGCTGAGGATCGCGTCGGCGAGGTCGCCGGTGACGCCGAAGCCGGCGGCCGAGTTCTCGACGTTGGCGATGACGAAGTCGAGCGACTCGCGCTCGATCAGCGCGGGAATGGCGCGGCGCGCGACCTCGCGCCCGGGCTTACCGAAGATGTCGCCAATGAAAAGGATGCGCATGCTAGACGCGAACCGGGATCCGGATCGGGGCGCCGCGTCGCTCGTCGAGCCGCGGCAGCACGACACGCAGCTCGCCATCGCGCAGGCTGGCGGCGGCGCGGGCCGTGTCGTACGCCCCCTCGAGGCTGACCGCCCTGGCGAACCGGCCGAACGCGCGCTCCGCGATGTGGAAGCCGGCCTCGCGATCCTCGCAGGCGGCGGGGTGCTTGGTGCCGGTAATCAGCAGGACGTTCTGCGCGAAGACGATTTCGACGTTCGTCGCCGACACCCCGGGCAGATCGAGCAGCAGCTCGATCGCGGCCTCGGTCTCGATGACGTCCAGGGGGGGCGTGCACTCGGCCGCCGACGTCGAGGCGTCGAGGAGCCGCAGCAGGTCGAGGGGCAGATCCCGGCGTTCGAGGTAGACGCGCGCCACGGATTCGGATCTTAGCACCGGGTCCCGTCGGGCGCCCCGAACGGGCCGGAAAAGCCTCACAAACCATCATCTCGATATATGAGCGAAATACGCGCATATAACATGCTTGACAAAGACTCACTAGACGCGTATACTGCCTTTCGTGATGATTCTTCATAGGAGGACACCGATGACCCTGGTTCGCTGGAATCCCACGCGCGAGCTGGCGTCGATGGAAATCGACCGGCTCAACCGGATGTTCGAAGACTTCGTCGGGGGCGTCCGCACCTGGATGCCGGCGGTCGACGTCTACGAGACGTCCGATCGCGAATACGTCATCAAGGCTGAACTGCCCGAGATGAAGCGCGAAGACATCAACGTGACGTTCGAGCACAACGTGCTGACGCTGACCGGCGAGCGCCGCGGCGACTTCGACGCCAACAACGGCACCTATCACCGCAACGAACGGTACTTCGGCAAGTTCGCCCGCTCGTTCACGCTGCCGGCGACCGTCGACGGCAACCGCATCACCGCCGCCTACAAGGACGGCGTGCTGACGGTGCGCGTGCCGCAGCGCGAGGAAGCGAAGCCGAAGCAGATCGAGGTCGGGGAGTAACGAGCATGAGCGCCCAGTGGGACATGATGCGCGAGCTTTCCTCGATGCAGGACCGCATGAACCGGATCTGGGGCACCATGTACGACCGTGGCCGTGAGGACGTCTCCGGCCACGGCGCGTGGCTGCCGCCGGTCGACATCTACGAGACCGCCGACAAGGAGATCGTGCTGAAGGCGGAGCTCGCCGGGTTGAAGCGCGACGCGATCGATCTCACGGTCGAGAACAACACGCTGACGATCCGCGGACAGCGGCAGCCGGACGAAGCGGCGGCCGACGCGCAGTTCCATCGCAGCGAGCGCGTGTTCGGCGCGTTCTCGCGCTCGTTCACGCTGCCCAATACCGTCGACGCCGCGAAGGTGAAGGCGGAGTATCGGGACGGCGTGCTGACGGTGCGGCTGCCGCGACGGGAGGAGACACGCCCGCGACAGATCGCGGTCGACGTGCAGGGGTAGTAAACTACCCCCATGGCTGATACGGACCTCCACGGCGTAGAACCAGTCGAGGAAGCGGCCGATCAATCGTCGGCGCCGATCACGAGCCGCTTTCTGTTCGTTGACGTCGCCGCGCAGCGCGCCAAGCAGTTGCGGCGCGGCGCGCTGCCCCGCGTCGAACGTCACGCGGCGGGGCCGCACAAGCTCGAACGCCTGGCGATGGAGGAGGTCCGGCGCCAGGTCGTTCAATACACGCTGCCCACCGGCTACGACGGCAAGGGCGGCAATCCCTGAGGCGGAACTTCCCGGCCCACCCTTCGTAAATCGGCGTAGGAGCTGATTCGATGGGAGCTGTGCTTGCGCTCGGCTTTCTCGCCTTCACCGGCGTCTTCGTGGCGGCCACGGTCATGACGCTGGCCTTCGTGCTCAAAATGATCCTGCGGCTCGTGCTGCTGCCGCTGCTGCTGGTCAAGTTCCTCGTGATGGGCCTGCTGATGCTGATCGTCGGCCCGATCGTGGCGGTGGTCGGCCTGCTCGTGATTGGCGTGCTTGCCCTCGCCTTCGCGCTGCCGCTGCTGCCCCTGCTCGCGGTCGTCGCGCTCGTCTGGTTCCTCGCCAGGTCTAATCGGCGTCCGGCCGTGGCATAGGCAGCCGCCGCTCCAGCGCCGCGGCCGCGCGAACCAGCGCGGCCTCGTCGAACGGCCGCGCCGTCAACTGCAATCCCACCGGCAACCGTTCCTTCGACAGTCCAACCGGTACGCTGATCGCCGGCAGGCCGGCAAGGTTGGCCGCCGCCGTGAACACGTCCGACAGATACATCTGGAGCGGATCCTCGGTGCGCTCGCCGAGCCTGAAGGCCACCGTCGGCGTCGTCGGCACCGCGACGAGATCGACGCGGGCGAAGGCCTCGTCGTAGTCGCGTCGGATCAGCGTCCGCACCTTCTGGGCCTTCAGGTAATAGGCGTCGTAATACCCGGCGCTCAACACGAACGTGCCGATCATGATCCGCCGCTTCGCTTCGGCGCCGAACCGGGCGCGCGTGCGGTAGTAGGTCTCGGTCAGCGTCGGCGCCTCGACGCGCTCGCCGTAGCGCACGCCGTCGAAGCGCGCCAGGTTGGAGCTGGCCTCGGCATTGGCGACCAGGTAGTAGACCGGGATCGCCAGCGAGGCGTGCGGCAGCGCGATGTCGGTGATCACGGCGCCGGCGCGCGCGAGCTCGTGCAACGAGGCGTTGAAGGCGTCGAGCACCGCCGGTTCCACGCCGTCCTGCAACAATGCGCGAGCGACGCCGATGCGGACGCCGGACAGATCGTCGGACAGCGCCTCGCGGTAGTCCGGCACGGGACGGTCCGCGGACGTCGAATCGCGGCCATCGTGCCCGGCAATCACGCCGAGCAGCGTCGCGAGATCGTCCGCCGAGCGCGCGAACGGACCGATCTGATCGAGCGACGATCCGAACGCGATCAGTCCGTAGCGCGACACCCGCCCGTACGTGGTCTTGAGGCCGAGCACGCCGCAGAGGGCGGCCGGCTGACGGATCGATCCGCCGGTCTCCGATCCCAGCGCAAGCGGCACCATGCCGGCGGCGACGGCCGCCGCCGACCCGCCGCTCGATCCGCCGGGAATGCGATCGTGCGCCCATGGATTGCGCGTCGGCCCGAACGCGGAATGCTCCGTCGACGAGCCCATCGCGAACTCGTCACAGTTGGTCTTGCCGATGATCACGGCGCCGGCGCGCTCGAGCCGCTCGACGACGCCGGCCGAGTAGGGGGGCACGTAATGCTCGAGCAGGCGCGACGCCGCGGTCGTGCGAACCCCGGCGGTGCAGATGTTGTCCTTCAGCGCCACGGGCACGCCGAGCAGCGGGGCATTGGCCGGCGGCTCGCGATCGAGACGCGCGGCGCGCTCGAGGGCGCCGCGATCGTCCACGTGCAGGAACGCGTGCAGTGCACCGTCGAGCCGGCCGATCCGATCGAGCGCGTCGCGGCAGACCTCCACGGCCGAGACGTCGCGCGCCGCGACGGCGGCGCGAATGGCGGAGGCGGTGCGCGGGATCGTCACGAGCCGAGCACCCGTGGTACTTTGAAGAGTCCGGCCGCGGGGTCGGCCGCCGGCGCTTCGCCGAGCAGCAGGTCACGCGGCAGCGATCCGGCCGGCTGGTCGTCGCGGAACACGGTCTCCGACGGCGTGGTCACCGACGCGGCAGTCACGTTCGACGTGTCGACCTGCTGGATCTGGTCGGCGTAGCCGAGGATGTTCGTGAGCTGTGCGGCAAACAGCGTCACTTCCTCGGCGGTGAGTTCCAGGCGCGCCAGCGCGGCGATGCGCTCGACGTCGGCGCGAGTGAGGACTTCAGACATGCGCACCGATTCTATCCGTCCCGCCGCGGTTGCGGGCAGCTGGTATCCCGGCTCGCGTGGCGCGCTGGAGCGCGACGTCGACGGCTACCTGGAGGCGGTCGGCCCGGACGCGGTTCCACGGGGACGGCTCGACGCCGTCATCGCGCCGCACGCCGGCCTGATGTTCTCGGGCCCCGTCGGTGCCTACTCCTACAAGGCGGCGGAGGCGATGGGCGTGCACGACACGATCGTGCTGGTCGGACCGTCGCATTTCATGGCGTTCGACGGCGTCGCGCTGTATCCGTCCGGCGCCTTCGAGACGCCGCTCGGCAACGTGGCGATCGACGAGAGCCTCGGCGCGGAGCTGGCGGCCGCGTCGCCGATCGTGCAGCCGCTGCCGGCGGCGCACCGGCGCGAGCATTCGCTCGAGATGCAGTTGCCGTTCATCAAGAGGCTGCTGCCCGGCGCGGCGATCGTCCCGCTGCTCATGGGCTTCCAGACGCGGGAGACCATCGAGGCGCTCGCCGCGGCCCTCGGGCGCGTCGCGCCCGGACGCCGCCTGCTGCTGGTGGCGAGCACCGACCTCTCTCACTACTTCGACGCGCCGACAGCGCGGAAGCTGGACGCGCGGGTGCAGGACTGCGTCGAGGCCTTCGACGCGTCGCGGCTGCTGGACGTGTTCGAGCAGTACCCCGAAGTGGAACGTGGACGCTACGTCGCCTGCGGCGGCGGACCGGCGATCGCCGTCATGCTGGCGGCGCGCGCGCGCGGCGCCGAAGATGCCCGCGTGTTGAAGTACATGCACTCCGGCGAGATCTCGGGCGACAACAGCGGCGTCGTCGGTTACCTGGCCGGCGCTTTCGGAACCTTCACGGATGTTCACTGAAGCGCAGCAGCGGGCGCTCGTCGAGATCGCGCGCGACGCCGTCGCGGAACACGTGGCCGGCCGCAAGGGAGGCGCGCCGCGCGTCGAGGACCTGCCCGAGGCCAGCGGCGCGTTCGTCACGCTGAAGAAGAAGGGAGAGCTGCGCGGCTGCATCGGCACGCTCGAGTGCCGCGCGCCGCTCGCCGAGGAAGTCGCGCGCGTCGCGGTCTGCGCGGCGCGGGAAGATCCGCGCTTCGAGCCGGTCCGCGCCTCGGAGCTGGACGAGATCGACGTGGAAGTGTCGGTGCTCGGGCCGCTGGAGGAAATCGATCCGTTCGATCCCGCGGCGATCGTCGTCGGCGTGCACGGCCTGGTCGTCGAGCGCGGCTACCGCCGCGGCCTGCTGCTGCCGCAGGTGGCGACGGAGTTGAACTGGGATCGCGAGGCCTTCCTCGCGCACACCTGCCTGAAGGCCGGGCTGCCGGCCGACGCCTGGCGTAACGGCGCGAAAGTCTACCGTTTCGCCGCCGAAGTCTTCGGCGACTGAATCAGCCGGCGCAAGGCGTCGAGGTTCATCCGGTCGAGCGGATCGATGTCGCTCAGCCTCCGGCTCTGTGGCGTGTCGAGCTTCGGCGTCTCCAGCAGCATGGGCAGCTTCGCGAAGCGCGGATCGTTGACGATGCGGCGGAACGGCGCCAGGCCGAGGCATCCCTTGCCGATGTGCTCGTGGCGGTCGACGCGGCTCATGCACGGCTTTTTCGAGTCGTTCATGTGGAACGCCTTCAAGCGTGAGAAGCCGACGATCGCGCCGAACTGCCGGAAGGTGTCCTGGTAGCCCCGCTCGGAGCAGATGTCGTACCCGGCCACGAGCAGGTGGCAGGTGTCGAGGCAGACGCCGAGCCGCGGCGAGCCGCCGAGCAGGTCGATGATCTCGGCGAGGTGCTCGAAGCGATGCCCGAGGTTCGTGCCCTGGCCGGCGGTGTGCTCGAGCAGGATCCGCGTCCTGCCGTCGGGTCGCGACGCCAGGATCTCGGCGAGACCGTCGGCAATCAGCCGCAGCCCGCCCTTCTCGGTCCCCGACGTGTAGGAGCCCGGGTGCATCACCAGGCCATCGAGCCCGAGCGCCTCGGCGCGATCGAGCTCGTCGCGCAGCGAGTCGATCGATCGCCGGCGCAGCGCGGGATCGGCGGCGGCGAGGTTGATCAAGTAGCTGTTGTGCGCGACGACGGGGCGGATCTTCGTCTGCCGGACGCGCCGCTTGAACAGCGCGATTTCCTCTGGAGGCAGGTCCCGCGCGCGCCACTGGCCGGCTGACTTCGTGAAGATCTGCAGCGCCTGGCAGCCGCTGGCTTCCGCGCGATCGACGGCGCGCGGCAGGCCGCCGGCGATGGACAGGTGTGCGCCGAGACGAGGCATCAAAGAATGCTACCCTGTCCGATCATGCGCAAGGCACTCGTCGCGGCGACAGCCGCGCTCGCCGTCCTGGCGATCCAGCCGGCGCGGCTGGACGCGTGGGGCTTCACCGGCCACAAGTTCATCACCGATCGCGCGATCGATCTGCTGCCGCCCGAGATCCGTCCGTTCTTCCAGAAGTTCCGCACGACGGTGGTCGAGCATTCGATCGATCCCGACACCTATCGCACGATCGGCTTCGTCGAGGAGCCGCCGCGCCACTTCCTCGACATGGACGCCTACGGGCCGTTCCCGTTCAAGGAACTGCCGCACGATTACGCGCAGGCGGTGGCGGTGCGCGGCCAGGACTTCGTCATCCAGCAGGGCACCGTGCCGTGGCGCGCCGAGGAGATTTACGCCAAGCTGCGCGAGGCGTTCACGCAGCTCGGCACGCGCGATTACGCCCGCGACAACGTGAAGCTGTTCGCCTCGGTGCTGGCGCATTACACCGGCGACTCGTTCCAGCCGCTGCACGCCTGCGTCAACTACGACGGCCAGAAGACGAACCAGCAGGGGATTCACGCGCGGTTCGAGACGGTGCTCTTCGACATGTACCAGGACAAGCTGAAGATCGCGCCGCCGCCGGTCGCGCCGATTCCCAACGCCCGCGAGTTCGTGTTCGCGACGCTCACCGACAGCTTCCAGCAGGTCGAGCCGATTCTCGCCGCCGACCGCGACGCGGTGAAGGGGCGGACGGACTACGACGCGGGATACTTCGCGCAGATGTTCGAGAAGACGGGGCCGATCATGGAAAAGCGGATCTCGGGCGCGATCTCCGGCGTGGCCTCGCTCATCACCTCGGCGTGGATCGACGCGGGCCGGCCGGCGCTGCCGGCCGACGAGCCGCCTCGTCCGCCGCGTCCGATCCGCCGTTGATGGCACCCGGCTTGCTTTGAACGGCGCAGGAGGTCGGATGCTCTGGACCATTGTCGTTCTTCTGCTGGTTTTGTGGCTCCTTGGTTTCACGATGCACGTCGCCGGCGGGCTGATTCACATCCTGCTGGTCGTGGCGCTGGTCGTGATCGTGTTCCGGTTGCTTACCGGACGCCGGGTGTGAGCCGGTCCATCGCGTACACTTAACGCGATGGACGTGTTTCTCGTGCCGGTCGCGCCCGATCGGTACGAGCTGTATTGCGAAGAGCACGACGAGCCGACGGCCGGAGCCGACGCGGCGCCGCCGCGCGGCTTCTTCCGCCGCATGGCGCATCGCCTCAGCCAGCAGCTCGACGAGGCCGAACGGCAGCGCCGGCACGGGCCGCCGGCCGACGAGGCGCCGCGCTCGTTCTTCGGCCGCGTGCACGCGCGGTTGATGCGGTGGGTCGCCGAGTGGATCGCGGAGCAGCGTCTGCTCTGGCAGCTGCGCAAAAAAGTCGCGGCCTGCCTGGTCTATCCCGACGACGTCAGCGAGGCGCACGCGCGTCAGCTGCTGCGGCGATCGCTGCAGCGCGACTGGGAGCGCCACCGCTTCTGGATGATCGTCGACAGTCTCGGCCTGATTGGATCGGCGCTGCTGATCATCCTCCCCGGCCCCAACGTCATCGGCTACTACTTCCTGGTGCGGACCGGCGGCCACTACTTCTCGCTGCGCGGCGCGCGGCGCGGGCTGGTCACCGTGGACTGGTCGGTGCAGGCGAGCCCCGCGCTCGCCACGCTGCGATCGCTGGTCAACGATCCGCCGGACGCGCGCGAGGAGCGGGTCCGCGCCGTCGCCGACACGCTGCGCCTCGAGCACTTCGCCAGCTTCTTCCAGCGCTCGGCCACGCCGTGACGCAGCCGGTATACTCCTGACGTTGAGACTCACAGACATCGCGGAACGCCTCGAGTGCCGGCTCGAAGGTGACGGCGAGGTCGACATCCAGGGCGTGGCGGGCATCGAGCTGGCGCGCCCCGGCGAACTG
>Ga0207708_10000691_pt1 | contig 25581 bp, 14 predicted proteins | sample KBSK5101metaG_FD_184340 | JGI IMG/M metagenome (GOLD analysis project Ga0207708, IMG submission 184340) | Corn, switchgrass and miscanthus rhizosphere microbial communities from Kellogg Biological Station, Michigan, USA - KBS K5-10-1 metaG... | ecosystem: Host-associated > Plants > Roots >...
GTGCCGCGCGAACGCCCGCACCCGCGCGGTCTCGTACGACGCCGGCAGTTCGAACGAGATGACGCTGACGCCGCGCATGTCGAAACCCGGTTCGGCCACAGCCACTTCGCGGACCCCTCTCACGAGCAGTCCGGCATTCACCAGCAGCACGAACGCAATCGCCACCTGGGCCGCGAGCAGCAGCGAGCGCAGGCGGACGCCCACACCTGGCCCGTGCGCCTCGCGCCGCCCGAGCGACGCCATCGGCGATCGCAGGCGGCTCGCCGCCAGCGCGGGAGCCAGTCCGAACCCGAGACAGGTGAGGAGCGCGACGGCGATGCTGAGGCCGAACACCCGCGCGTCGGGCTCGACACGGAACGACACAGGGCCCGCGAGCCGCTCGAGGATGACGCCGGGCAGCGAGTACGACAGCGCCAGAGCCGGGACGACGGCGATCGACGACAGCAGCAGGCACTCGGTCAGCAGCTGGCGAAGGACTCGTGCGCGGCTGGCGCCAATCGCCAGCCGGACGGCGACTTCGCGGTGCCGTGCCGACGCGCGCGCCAGCAGCAGGTTGCCGACGTTCGCGCACGCCAGGATCAACACCAGGACAACCGCGAGCATCATCAGCCCGAACACGCTGACGGCTCTCGTGCGCGTGCCGGGCAGCGGGAGGAAGGTGGCGTCGGTCAGCCGCACGCGGCCGCGGCCGGTTCCGTCGCCGGCGTGAAACTGACGGCTCAGCGTGTCGATCTCCGCTTCCGCCTGTGCACGGCTGACGCCGGAGGCGAGGCGTCCTGAAATCGTGGCGAACCGCTTCGCGTCGTCGAAGACGTAGTGCGGCCTGAGCCGAGGCATCGCGTCGATGGGGATCCAGATGTCCTTGCGGTCGATCTGGGTTCCGCTGAAACCGGGCTGCACGACGCCGGCGACGGTGAACGGCACCTCGTCGACGCGGATCACGCGCCCGACGATCGCCGGATCGGCGTTGAAGCGCGTTCGCCATGCCGCGTCGCTGAGGACCGCGATCGCAGGGCCGGTGGGCGCATCCGTCAGGTGCAGCCCGGCGCCACGGTCGAGCGCCACGCGCAGGATGTCGAAGTAGTTCCGGCTGACGAACTCCGCGTTCATGGCGGCATCGTCGATGCGGACAGCACAGGCGGAGATCACGCCGTCGAGGCAGCGCGAGATCAGTAGTCCGTCGAACGTGCGAGCCGAGGCGGACAGGTACGCGTACTCCGAGATGGAAAACGCCGACTGCGGGGCGGGACCGAGCAGCGTCACGACGCGATCGGCGTCCGGCACCGGCCACGGCCGCCACAAGACGCCGTTGAACGCGCTGAACAGGCTGGTCGTGAGCCCTATCGCCGCTGCCAGCGCGCCGAGTGACACCAGCGTGAAGGCTTTGTCCCGCCACAGGCTGCGCGCGGCGTAGCGCAGGTCCTGCGTGACGCTTCCGATCGAAGGGGCGATCCAGATCGCCTTCGCGTCCTCGCCCGCGAGCGTGGTGTTGCCGAACGCGGACGACCCGCTCAGCGATCGATGGAACGCCATCTCTTCGTCGAGCTCGCGAGTGTGCCGCCCGAGCCGGACGAGGTATGCGAGGCGTCGCAGCAGCGTTCGCATGCGCTCTTACTCGTCGCGTTTCAGGGCCACCACGGGATCGAGCGATGCGGCGCGCCGCGCCGGCAGGTAGGCCGCTGCCGACGCGACGAGCAGTAACGACACCGACGCCGCGACGAGCGCCACCGGATCGAACGGGGTGACCTGGAAAAGCAGCCGGCGGACGAAGCGCCCGAGCGCCAGCGCGCCGCCGATCCCGGCGATCGTGCCGAGCGCGGCGAGGAGGAGCGATTCCCGCTGCACCAGCCACAGCACCGACGCCGGGCGAGCGCCCAGCGCGATGCGCAGCCCGATCTCGCGCGCGTGACGCGATACGGCATAGCCCAGCAGACCGTAGAGACCGGCGCAGGCGAGGACGAGCGCGGCCAGGCCGAGCGCCGCCGCGAGGCCGGCGACCATCCGCTCGTTCACCGTCGACTCGCGGACGCGCTCGCCCGCGGTCTGGATGCTGAGGGGCACGCGCGAATCGAGGGCGCGGATCGCTTCACGCACCGACGGCGCGAGGCGGCGCGGCTCCGCCGATCGGATCGAGACGGCCAGATTCTCGCCCGCGAGCGCTTCACGGGTCTGCAGCAGCGGAAGATAGGCGATGCTTCGCGTGTCTTCCTGCAGGGTGCGGTACTTTGCGTCCTGCACGATGCCGACAATCTCCAGGTCCTGCCGCGACGCGCCCTTGCCGATCGAAATCCGGTGCCCGAGAGGGTCAGCGCCGGCGAAGAATCGCCGGGCCAGCGCTTCATTGACGACGACGACGCGGGGCGACGACGCCACGTCGCGGTCGGTGATCCCGCGTCCGCGCCGAAGCGCCGTGCCGACCGTGTGGAGGTAATCCGCGGACACGGCGTTGAAGTAGACGTAGCGGGCCTCGGTCGGCGTGAGCGCGGAGCCGTCGACGGTGATGCTCTGCGACCAGTTGCCGTTGTCGAGGCTGATCGGTGGCATCCAGGACAGGGCGACGGATTCGACGCCGGGCAGCGCGCGAAGGCGATCCGCGGCGGTGACGTAGAAGCCGAGCTGCGCCGATTCGCGGTGACCGGCGGCCTCGGCATCGGGAAGCGCCACCAGCAGGCGATCGACGTCGAGGCCCATGTCCTGGCCGAGCAGCCGAACCAGGCTGCGGCCGAACAACGCGGCGCCGGCCAGCAGCACCAGTGCCAGCGCAACCTGCACGACGACGAGCGCTTTGCCCGCCGACCATCGGCGCAGCAGGCCACCGCCCGGCTGACCCGCGAGCTTGAGGCCGCCCATCAGATCGCCGCGCGTCGCGATACGCGCCGGCAACAGCGCCGCCGGCGTGGACAGCGCCATCGCGACTGCCGCCGAGAAGCCCGCCGTGCGCCACCCGATCGACGTGTCGAGCGCCAGTTGTTCACTCGACGTCGTCATGAACGCGACCAGCGCGCCGCCGATCCACGACGCCGCGAGCAGTCCGATGGCAGCGCCGCAGGCGGTGAGGACCAGCGCTTCGGTGAGCAGCTGCCGGAACACGCGCGCCCGGTTCGCGCCGATCGCCAGGCGGACCGCGATCTCGCGGCGCCGCGCGGTTCCGCGAGCCAGCAGCAGGTTGGCAACGCTGGCGCACGCAACGGCGAGCAGCAGCGTGGCCAGGCCCATCAGCAGCGATACCGGTTCGGCGAACGCATTGCGCACCCGGGAGAACCCTGCCCGTCCGGGCTCCAGCGCCGTCTTCCGCGCCAGGTAGCGCGCACGGCGATCGGCGGGCATGCCCTCGTGAGTCGTCGATTCCATGATCGACGGCCACACTGCCTGCAGCGCTGCGTCGGCCTGCGCGATCGGCACGCCGTCCTTCAGGCGCGCCATGATGTGCAGCCACGACGTTGTCGTCGACGCCATCCGCTCCGCGGGGTGGCCGCTGGCGACGGGGACGAAGAGCTCAGGCGCGAGGCCGGGCGCGACGCCGAAGAACCCCGGCAGCGCCACGCCGACGATGGTGTAGGGAAGATCGCCAACGCGAACGGTGCGTCCGATGACGAGCGGATCTCCGGCATAGTGCCGCATCCATGCCGCATGGCTGATGACCGCGATCTGCGCGTCTTCGCGATCGTGCCGGTCGAAGGTGCGCCCGGCGACCGTGCTGACGCGCAGCGTGGTGAAGAAGTCGGACGAGGCCCCCAGCACGTCGGCTGCGGCGAGTTCGCCGTGCGATCCCGTCCACTCCACGTAGGCGCGATCGATGTTCCAGCCGAAGACCCCGTCGAATACCGGCAGGCGATCGCGTACCTGCGCGAAGATGGGATACGAGAACGCGGGATCGCGGAACCAGACGAGCCGATCGGCGCGCTCGACCGGCAGGCTCTTCATCACCAGCGCGTCGAGCAGGCCGAACGCGCAGGTCGCGCCGCCGGATCCCAGCGCGACGATGGCGATCGCGGCCGCCGCGAACCCGGGCTGGCGGCGCATCGATCGGACCGTGTAGCGGACATCCTGCATCGCATCGTCGGCCCAACGCCACGTCCAGACGGCGCGCGCATCCTCGCTTGCGAGCGTGGCGTTGCCGAAGGCGCCCGCTCCTGACTTCGAGCGATGGAACGCCATCTCTTCCGTCAGTTCGGCGGCGTGACGGCGGGAATGCAGCCAGTAGCGCGCGCGACGGATCAAGCGCATGACCATGGCGGATCCTCAGGCGGATTCGAGCACTTGCTGAATGGCAAAGACGAGACGCTCGAACTCGGCGCGCTCGGCGCTGAGCCGTTTCTTGCCGGCCGCGGTCAGCGTGTAGTAGCGGGCGCGGCGATTGTTCTCCGACGCGCCCCACTCGGCTTTCACCCATCCGTTCAGCAGCAGTCGCTGCAGCGCGGGGTAGAGCGAGCTTTCGCCGACCTGCAGCACGTCCTGCGACACGATCTTGAGCCGGTCGGCGATGCCGTAGCCGTGCAGCGGCCCGGCGACGAGCGCGCGCAGGATCAGGAGGTCGAGCGTGCCCGGGAGTAAGTCTGGTGGTTGATTCGTGAGGCCCATACGGTTACTTCGCTGTCAATTCCCAACTACACAACTACACAACTACACAACTTCCAACTCCCAAACGTTCATTCCGCGCGCAGCGCGATGAGCGGATCGACGCGCGAGACCTGGCGGGCGGGCGCGAGTCCGGCCAGGGTCGCGAGCAGGATGAGCGCCAGCGCGGCGCCGCCCAGCACGACCGGGTCGGTGGTCGTGACGCCGTAGAGCAGGCCGCTGTGCTCGCCGCGCACCAGGTACAGCGCGTTGCCGAGCAGACGGGCAACGATCACCGTGATGGAGAGCCCGATCGCGGCGCCGACGACGCCGAAGCGTGCCGACTCCCAGAGCGTGGCGCGCACCATCGCGTGCGGCTGCTGACCGAGCGCGAGGCGGACGCCGAATTCGCGCGTCCGCTCCTGGACCGCGCAGGCCATGGAGCCGTAGATGCCGACCGTCGCCAGAACGATCGCGATCGCCGCGAACCCGCCGATCAGCAGCGTGTTGAGGCGATCACCCTGCAGCGCTCCGTCGACGCGCTGCGCCATCGTCGTCAGCTGCGACAGCGGCAGATCGGGATCGACCTCCGAGGCGACGCGGCGCAGCATGTCGCTGACGCCGGCGGCTGGAATCGAGGTACGGACGACGAGATCGACGCCGGGGGCGGGTGCCTGGTCGAACGGCAGATAGAGATTGCCGAACTCCACCTCGTTGATGCCGACGTCCCTGCAGCGAGCCGCGACGCCGACGATCAGCAGTTGGCCGGGGCGGTTGGTCCAGGCTGTCCGCGCGCGGGCCAGCTCGATGCGGCGTCCGAGGGCGCTCTCGCCGGGAAAAAGCAGCGACGCGAGGTATTCGTTGACGATCGCCACGCGCGGCGCGCCGGCCAGATCCGCCGTGGTGAACGTCCGGCCGCTGACCAGACGGATGCCGAAGGTGGGGAAGTATCCCGGATCGACCGCCCGGACGATCGCCGACGGCTCGCGGTCGGGCGCCGGCCGCGGGCGATCGGAGGCGATGAGCCGGACCACTGGACCGCTGTCGAGTGGCAGCGAGCTGCCGATCGCGGCGTCGGAGACGCCGGGCATCGCGCGCGCACGTTCGAGCAGACGCGCGGTGAATTCGCGAAGCGGCGCGTCGCCGTCATGACGCGTTCCCGCGAGCGGAACGCGAGCCGTCGCGAGCGCATCGGGCGTGAATCCGAGCGGGACGTGCGTCAACCGCACGAAGCTGGTCACGAAGAGACCGGCAGTCGCCATCAACACCAGCGTCGCCGTCAGCTGTCCCGTCAGCAGGGTGTTGCGGGCGCGCACCTGGCGGATGGAGGCACTGCTGCCGCGTGCTCCCTGGCCCAGCACCGCGTTGAGATCGAGACGCCGCGAGAACAGCAGCGGGGCCAGCGACAGGGAGACGGTGGTGACGCCGGACACGAACAGGACGAAGGCGGCGACGCGCAGGTCGAGCGCGAAGTGGCCGCCGCGCAAGAGGAAGTCCTGCGGAGCCCGCGACGCGAACCAGCGCAGCGTCCAGAGCGACAACGTGAGCCCGGCGACCGCGCTCGGCGCCGCGAGCAGCGCCGACTCGACCACGAGCTGGCGAATCAGCGCGGCGCGGCCGCCGCCGAGCGCGCCGCGAATGGCGAACTCACGCTGGCGGCGCAGCGCGCGCGCCAGCAGCAGGTTGGCGGCGTTCACGCAGCTCAGCGCCAGCACGATCACCGCCGCGGCCAGGAAGAACTGCAGCGGCCGCGAGTTGGATCCGACGAAACGCAGGTCGGCCACTTCGACCCGAAAGCCGGCGTGATCGGCGGGATACGCTGCCGCGATCCGCGCGGCAATGGCCTCGAGCTCTGCCTCGGCCTGAGGCCGGGTGACGCCGCGCGCCATGCGTCCCAGGACGGTGAGGGTGCGCGCGGACCGATCGCGCTGCGCCGGCGCCGACAGGTCGATCGCGGTGAAGAAATCAGGCTCGAAATGCTCGTATTCGAGATGCTGGTCTGCAGTGATGCCGACGATCGTGTGACTCTCGCCGTTCAGCGTGATCTGACGTCCGACGACCGCCGGATCGGCGTCATACAGGCGACGCCAGCCCGCATCGGTGAGGATCGCCGCCCGCAGAGGGCCGTCGCCGGCCTGGAACCCGCGGCCGATACGCGGCGCGCGCCCGAGTACGTCGAACAAGTTGTCGGTCACCGGAAGAACCCGGACCGACTCGGACCCGGCACCGCGCCGCAGCGCCTGGCGCGAGGAGCTCTGCTCGCCGGCATAAGCGGCGAGACGGCTTGCCGCACGCCAGTCAAGGAGATCGGGCCCCGAAATGCCCTTGTAGTCCCACCGCGGGCCCGGCGGTACCGCGTGGACCGTGACGAGCTGGTCGGCGTGCGGAAACGGCAGCGGCTTCCACAGCTCCGCGTCGGCGACACTGAACACGGTGGTCGTCGCCGTGATCCCCAGCGTCAGCGTGACGAGCACGGTGACCGCGAACAGCGGTTCGCGCCGAAGCGCGCGGAACCCGTAGATCGCGTCGCGCCAGGCGCGCTCGATCCATCCCAGACTCCAGATCTCGCGCGCGTCTTCCCGGGCCAGCGTCATGTTGCCCATCGCACGCGCGCCGCTGCGCGAGCGGTGATAGTCCATTTCTTCGCGCAACTCCGCCGCCCGTCGCTCGCGGGTCAGCCGGAAGTGCAGCCGCCGCAGAAGGCGCATCAGCATCGCTAGTCCTCGCGCAGGGTGATCATCGGATCGACGCGCGTCGCGTGGCGTGCGGGACCGACGCCCGACACCGTCGCGACGAGGATGACGCCGGCGCAGGCGGCGCCAAGCGCGACCGGGTCGGTGGTCTTGACACCGTAGAGCAAGCCGCCGTGTTGCTGGGGTACGAGATACAGCGCGTCGCCGATCGCGCGCGCCATCGCCAGTGCCACGCCGACGCCGAGCACCGTGCCGGCCACGCCGACGCGCGCGGCGTCGCGGATCGCGGCCGAGAAGATCGCGCCGGGGGTGGCCCCGAGCGCGAGGCGGACGCCGAACTCGCGCAGGCGCTCCTGGATGCTGCACGCGATCGATCCGTAGATGCCGACGCCGGCGAGGAGGACGGCGACGATCGCAAGGAAGCCGACGAGCGCCAGGTTGAAACGATCTCCCGTCAACGCCGCGTCGGCGCGGTCGGCCAACGCACTCAGGGACCTCACGGGCAGCGCGGGGTCGACGCCTGCCGCCGCTCGGCGCAGCGCGTCGACCGCGCGTGCGGGGGCGATCGCAGTGCTGACGATTAGCTCCACCGTTGGGGACGGCGCCTGCGCGAAGGGCAGGTACAGGTTGTTGAACTCGACCTCGTTCAACCCGAAGTTCTTCACGTTGCCGGCGACGCCGATGATGGTCACAAGGCCTGGACGCGCCGTCCAGCCGGTGCGCCGGCGCGGCACCACTTCGAGTTGCCGGCCGATGGGGTTTTCACCGGGAAAGAGACGGCGGACGAGCAGCTCGTTGACGACCGCCACTCTCGGCGCGCCGGCGACGTCGCCGTCTGTGAATTCGCGGCCGGCCTGAAGTGGAATGCCCAGCGTGCGGAAGTACCCGGGACTGGCGTTCCGGATCACTGCCGTCGCTTCGTCGCCCGGCTTCGGGCGCGGACGCTCGGGCACCACGACCTGCACCGCGACTCCACCGAGATCGGCCAGCGGCGAGCCGCTGCCGAACGCGGCTTCGCGGACGCCTGGCGTCGCGCGTGCGCGATCGATCAGACGATCGGCGAACGCGCGCATCGCGGCATCATCCCCATACCGTGCCGGCGGCAGCTCGACTCTCAGTGAAAGGCGATCCGCCGGATCGAAGCCGAGCGGAACGTGCGTCAGCCGCACGAAGCTCGACGTGAACAAGCCCGCCGCGGTGAGCAGGATCAGCGTCACCGTGACCTGGCCGACCATCAGCATCGTCCGCAGGCGGCGCTGGCGCGGTGATGCGCCGGCCGTGCGGCCGCCGTGGCCGAGCATCATGTTCAGATCGAGCCGGCGCGTGAACAGCATCGGCGCGAGCGCCAGCAGCAGCGTCATCACGGCCGACAGCGCGACGACGAAGGCGACGACGCGAAGATCGAGAACGATGTGGCCGCCGCGTTCGAGGTGGCCAGGCGGCAGCTGCGTGCTGAACACGCGCAGAAGCCACATCGACAGCAGCGTCCCGGCGGCCGCGGCCGGCAGCGCGAGCACGGCCCCTTCGACGATCAATTGACGCGTCAGCGCGGCACGTCCGCCGCCGAGGGCGCCGCGAATCGCGAACTCGCGGCGGCGGCGGAGCGCCCGCGACAGCAGCAGGTTGGCGACGTTGAGGCAGCTCAGGATCAGGACGAGGGCCGCGGCAGCGAGGAAGAAGTAGAGCTCCCGCCAGTTGTATCCCGTCGAGGACGACTGCAGATCCCGCAGGCGGACCTGGTGGCCGGTGTGATCGTCGGGAACTTCCACTGCGACCCGCGCGGCGATGGCCTGCAGCTCGGCCTGGGCCTGCCCGATCTGCACGCCAGGCCGCAGGCGTCCGTAGACCCAGAGCGAGCGCGACAGCCGGTTGCGGAATTCCGCCGCGTCGACCGCCATCGCGACGAAGAGATCGGGCTCCGACATGAATTCGAGCCTGGAGCCCGCCGTCACGCCGACGATGGTGCAGGGAGTGTCATCGAGCATGACGCTGCGCCCGACGGCCGACGGATCCGCATTGAAGAGACGCGTCCATCCGGGGTCGCTGAGCATCGCGACGCAGGGCCCCTGCTCGTCGTTCGCGCTGAAGGCGCGGCCGAGCGCCGGCGTGCGCCCGAGCATCGTGAAGAAGTCGCCGCTCACCGCGCGGGTGGTGACCGATTCCGCGCGGTCGAGCCGGAGCACGCGGCGCGCCGGGTCCTGCACCGCCGCGTAGCCGACCAGCCGGCTCTGTCGGCGCCAATCCTGGAAGTCGGGCGCGGAGACGCTCTCGACGATCAGGCGCGTCGCGGGCTTGATGGACTCCACGGAGACCAGCGCATCGGGGTCGGGGAAGGGTAGCGGCTTCCACAGCTCCGCGTTGGCGACGCTGAAGACGGTGATGGTCGTAACGGCGCCGAGGGTGAGCGTCACCACTGCGGCAAGGGCGAAGATCGGCTCGCGCCGGAGGGTGCGGACGCCGTAGACGGCATCGCGCCGGCCGGCGGTCAGCCAGAACACGGCGCGGCGGAAGAATCTCGGAACCATGGGTGGCGGGCGGTCCTCCTTCCCATCGTTAGACGATGGGAAGGTAGATCGGTTGGCGGCGGTTGTCAACTCCCATCGCCTGCCGATGGAAAGCGCGGGCGCTGCCGCATCCAGCCCGGCCGTCTGCGAAGAATGTGATGAACCACCCAACAACCTTCGCGTCGCCACCGTCTAATTGCCAGAACGCTTGACCGGAGCACTCACATGGCTGCGATCGCCCTCGATCTGCCGCGCCGTGCTGCGGCGATCTCTCTCCTCCTTCTGCTTGCCGCGGCGCCCTGCGCCGCCCAGCGCCGGATGGCGATGAACATCGCCCGCCCCTACTTCGACGACGAGATCCCCTCCGCACGCGGAACGATGTCCGTTCCCGGGAATGTGGAGATTCCGGGGAACCTGCGATCCACCGTCGCCGCCATGCTGCGTTACTCGCCGACATTCAGGCGCCAGTGCGCGCGCATCGGCCGCGCGGCCGATCTCGAAGTCGTGGTGCAGCGCGGGCTGCTCGCCGCCAGCGCGAAGGAAGGGGCGGTCACCAGGATGGTGCGCGGCACGAAGGGGGGCATCGAGGCCGACGTGCTCATCGACGCGCTCGGCGACACCGTGCTGCTGATCGCGCACGAGTTCGAGCACATCATCGAGCAGCTCGACGGCGTCGATCTCGCGGCGATGGCGGCGCGCAGTGCCACCGGAGTGTCCGCGCGTTCCGACGACGGACAGTACGAGACCGAGCGCGCGGTGGCGGCGGGCCAGCGCGTCGCGCAGGAAGTCCGCGACGGCCAGCGCCGGGAGCCGTAAGTGCGCCGGCTCGCCGCGCTCGTCAGCGCGCTCGTCCCGCTGTTGGCGCTGCCGCCGGCGCACGCCGGGTCGCCGCAGCCGTTCGTCACGATCAGGCAGGGCATCGACGATCCGTTCGCGGTCGTCCGCCAGCTGTCGTTCAGCCGCACCGGGCGGTTCGTCGCGTTCGTGTCACGCGTGTCGCTGGTCGGTGGCGACGCGCGCGGGTATCCGGGCGTCTACGTCCTCGATCGCGAAACCGGACAGGTGACGCTGGAGTCGGGCTCGCCGCAGGGATGCCAGCCCGGTCATGCCTGCGGCACGCCGCGGCTGAGCGGCGACGGCCGCATCCTCACCTTCGAGACCAGCGATGACGCGCCGGCCGGCACGCCGCCGCACGGCATCATCGTCATCAAGGATCGCCGCACCGGCGCGATGCGGCGCATCGGCCCGACGCCCAGCGGAGTGGGATCGATGCGCGACGCCGCGATCAGCGCCGACGGCCGCGTCGTGACCTTCGCGAGCTCGGCCGCCGACCTCGTCCCCGGCGCCGACGCCAACGGCACCAGCGAAGACGTCTACGGCCTCGATCTGGCTTCGAACCGCCTGCAGCGGCTCAGCGTCGACTCTGCCGGCCATCAGCCGTCGGCCGGCGCCAGCTTCGCGCCGTCGATCAGCGGCGACGGCCGCTATGTCGCGTTCAGTTCGACGGCGCCTCTCGACGGCACGCGGCCGAAGGCGAACGGCCGTCCGCTCGTGGACGTGTTCCTCCGCGATACGCGCCTGCAGACCACGAAACGGATCAGCACGCGGGCCGACGGCGGCATGACGAACGGGTCCAGCTACGGCGCGGCGATCAGCGAGGACGGCCGCTTCGTGGCCCTCGTCTCGGAAGCAAGCGATCTGGTGAAAGGGGACGGCAATCGCGCCAGCGACGTGTTCGTCTACGACCTGCGCCACGGATCGATGGCGCTGGTCAGCCGCAGCAGCAGCGGGCGCCCGGCCAACGGCGCGAGCAGCCAGCCGGCGATCTCCGCCGACGGCGGCGTCATCCTCTTCCAGTCCGACGCCTCCGACCTGATGTGCGGATCGCAGTGCCCGGCGGGCGGGCGCGACATCAACCTGGTCGCCGACGTGTTCGCCGCCGATCGCGAGTCAGGAGCGATCTGGCGCGTCAGCACCGGCCGCACTCCATGGATGGAGGCGAGCATGGCGCCGGCGATCGACGGCTCGGGCACGGTCGTCGCCTTCTCGTCGCGCCACGCGTGCGACGGGCAGGACGAGGGAGACGACTTCGATCTCTTCGTCGGCGGCATCAGCCTGCCGTCCGTCGTCGCCAGAAAGTAGGGCGGGTCTTCAGGCCCGCCACGGATCTTCCCCGACTCTTCCGTTCCATCTCATGTGACTTCCGCCTTCTGGGGGCCGCACGCTCCGACGTACACTGCTGCGCAGGGACTCTTTCGGAGGTCCGATGCGCGACGACCTGCGGCAGGCGGTCCGGTTCCTGTGGAGGCGACGCAGCGTGACGGCGCTCGCGATCGCGATGCTGGCCGTCGCCATCGGCGCGACGACGCTGATCTTCGGCGTCGCCGACGCGGCGCTCTTCAAGCCCCTTCCTTATCGCGAGGCGGACCGTCTCGTCGACTTCGAGCACGTTTTCAGGCGGGGCACTGCCGAGCAGACGTTCCAGATCGGCATGTCGGCCGGCGAGGCGCTCGTCTGGCGTGGGCAGACATCGATTTTCGAGGGCGTGGAGCTGTTCAGCGGCGGTCAGTCGCGCGCGGCGGCGATCGGCGCGGCGGCCGAAGAAATCAGAGTCGGACAGCTCTCGGTCGGCATGCTGCCGCTGCTCGGCATCACACTCGACCGGGGCCGAGGGTTTCTCGCGGCGGAAGGAATCGCCGGTCAACACCAGGTCCTTCTTCTGAGCCACGCTCTCTGGAAACGCCGCTTCGGCCTGGATCCCGCGGTGATCGGCCGATCGTTCGCCATCGACGGCGTGCCGCATGTCGTCATCGGCATTCTGCCGGCGCGGTTTCACTTCCGGCCTTTCACCGGAGTCGACGCGTGGGTCCCGCTGGTGGAATCGAACAACCATGACATCGTCGGCACGATCGCGCGGCTCCGTCCCGGTCTGCCGTTCGACCAGGCCAATCGCGACGCGCGCGCCGCGGCGCGGTGGGTGGGCGAACAGCTGCCCCGCAAGCCGGAGATGGACGTCGACTTGCTGCGCGTCGATGCGCAGCGTCCCGGCGGGCAGCTCTCGACGGCGTTGCTGCTGGTCCTTGGGGCGTCGGCGTTTCTGCTGCTGATCGCGTGCGCGAACGTGGGCAACATGCTGCTGGCGCTGTCGCTGTCGCGAAGCCGTGAAGTGGCGATCCGGCGTGCGCTCGGTGCCACGCGCGCGCGTATCGTGCGCCAGGCCATCGCCGAAGGCTTCCTGCTCTCCCTTATCGGCGGGGCCGGTGGAGTGCTGCTGATGCGATGGGGCATTCTCGCGGCGCCGGCGCTGATTCCGGCGAGGCTCGGCTTGTTCGCGGTTCACGACCTCGAGATCGATCGCCGCGTGCTGCTGTTCGCGCTCGGTGCCGCGCTGTTTACCGGCCTGCTGGCCAGTGTCATCGCAGTCGCCAGGCGCGGCGAGCCGGCCGCCGGCGACCTGCAGGGACGCCCGGGCGCGGCGGTGCCGATCCCGCGGCGTACGCGGTCGCTGTTGCTCGCGGCGCAGGTGGCCATGACGCTCGTGCTGCTCATTGGCGCGGGCCTGCTCGCGGTCAGTCTCGCGAGCGTCGAGCGCGAGGACGTCGGATTCGACAGCGCCAACCTGGCGTTCGCCGACATCGTTCTTCCCGATCGGTCGTATCCCACGGCGGCGCTCCGCGACGGCTTCTTCGAGGATCTCGTCGCGCGCGTCCGTCGGCTGCCCGGGATTGACGGCGCGGCGCAGGGCATGGCCCCTCCGGCCGGTATGGGCGGGCGCCTGGTGGCCGAAGGTGCCGAATCGCAGGAGGGCAGCCGCGAGGGACTGTCGATTCACTACGTGGGCCCCGATTACTTCACGGTCGCCGGCCTCGGCATTCGAGCGGGCAGGGCGCTGAACTCGGCCGATTCGGCGGCCAGTCCGCCCGTCGCCGTGGTGAGCGCGCGCGCGGCGCGGCGGCACTGGGCCGGCGGCAACGCGATTGGCCGACGCTTCCGCTACAGCCCGTTCGTGCCGTGGATCACAGTCGTCGGCATCGTGAACGATGTGAAGACGCTGGGCACGACATCCGCAGGCGGCAGCGTCGAAATCTACCTTCCGTACTCGCAGGGCCGGTCGCCGGGCTGGCGGACCGTGATCTTCCGCACCCGACCGCAACAATCGGACGGACTCACGTCAGTGAAGGCCGTGGCGGCGTCCATCGATCCAGCGGTCTCGGTCCGGAAATCCGGCATGGCGACTGATCTCTACGAGGACCTGTACGAATCGCCGAGATTTTTCGCTGCGCTGATGGCGCTGTTCGCCGGCGTCGCGCTGCTGACTGCCGCAATCGGTCTGGGTGGCTCGTTGATGTACGCCGTGGGCCGGCGGACGCGGGAGATCGGCGTGCGCATGGCCCTCGGGGCGAGCACGTCGCAGGTGCGCCGGCTCGTCGTACGCGAAGCGCTCGGCGCCGTCGTCGCGGGGCTCGCCGCCGGCCTCATCATCGCCTTGTGGCTGGGAGATCTCCTGAAAACCTTGCTCTACGGTGTGACCAGCAGCGATCCGCTGACGATTGCCGGAGCGGCCGCCGTTCTGCTCGGCGCCGCCGCCGTGGCTGCGTATGTTCCCGCGCAGCGTGCCACTCGCGTCGACCCGATGATCGCGCTGCGAACGGAATGACTTCCGCCTGAAGGCGGAAGCCACGAGATCGGGCGACTAATACCGCCAGCTCTTGAGATCGGCACCCGGCGGCGCCGTCTTGAGCGCGCGATCCATCATCTGCGGCAGGATGCGCTGCTCGGCGCGCTGTCCGGGATACTCCGGCTTGCCGGCGTAGCAGTGCGGCGCGCGCTCGCCGATGTCCCACGCCGCCTCCGCCGGCGGATCCGCCTTGTCGAGGAAGTCCTTCAGGAGGAACGCCGCTTCCTCGAGATAGTAGCTGTCCATCTCGCCGACGTAGAGATGCAGCTTGCCGCGCAGCTTCGGACCGAGCGTCTTCCAGTCGCGCTGCATGATCGCGTTCAGGTCGTAATGTTCCTTCCAGTACTGCGCGACCGACGGATCGATGACGCCCGTCCACTTGTCGTAGAGCAGCTTCGGATAGCCGTCGCTGCCCATCGGGCCGAACGTCGCATTGAAGACGTCCATCTGGTCGCCGGAGCGGCCGCGGCTGCCGAGCACTTCTTCGAGATGGCTCGCGTCCTTCTCCGACATCAGCACCTGGTCGTCGGGGGTTCGCTGCCACGGGCGGACGGCTTCGGTCTTCCACGGGCTGTTGGGATAGAACGCGTTCTTGTCCTGGTAGATATTCACCATCTGGAAGTAGCGGAAGTCGACCGGGTCGGGACAGAAGGTCCACGTCCCGTTGAACATGTCCGGGTAGAACACCTGCCACGCGAGCGACTCCCAGCCGCCGGTCGATCCGCCGTAGACGAAGCGTGCCCACGGCTGCGCGATCGCGCGGAACTGTTTCTCGACGCGGGGGATCAGTTCCTGCGTCAGCGCGTCGCCGTAGGGTCCGCTGTTCGCCGAGTTCACCGCGTACGAGTCGTCGTAGAACGGTGTCGGGTGCTGCATCAGCACAAGGATGGACCGGCCCAGCTTGCCCGACTTCCAGTCCTCGAGGAAGCGATCGGTGAATTGGAAAGTCGTGGGGAAGTGTCCCTGGTTGTAGGCGATCGGATAGCGCGCGTCGGGGTGCGCGTCGAAGCCTTCGGGCAGCACGACGATCGCGCCGAGGTTGATGTCGCGCCCCCACCATTTACTGAGGATGTCGCTCTTGAACGTGATGTGTTTGACGTACCGCGTGTCCGCTGGCGGCTCGATGGGCGGGATCGTGTTCTTGAGCGTGATGCGGATCGGCGATGCGATTGCCGGATCGATGTGCACGCGGGTGGGAACGCTGTAGAGATTGCCCGGCGACCGATTCCATTTCTGTCCCTCCCATCGGTCCATGTGCGCCTTGATGACGGCGCCGTCGCGGCGCGTAAAAGCCGTATAGACATTCAGCACGGCCTGCACGGTGTAATCGCCGGGCGGGATCTGACTGATGCTCTCGAGTGGCCATCCCCGGGTGCTGGCGTCTACCACGGCCGGCGGCACGCGACGTTCAATCAAGGTGCGCACGGGAATGATGCTGAGGCGGCCGAAGGAGTCGTAGACCTCGCGCTGCTGCAGCACGAAGCTGCTGCTCGGCTCAGGTTTCAGCCCTTCCACGTCGATCCCGAACAGCAATTGCGAATTCAGGCCGCGCCCGACCTGGAAGCGCGGCTCCTGGCTGCGATCGCTCGACACGATCAGCAGTACGCGTCCGTCGAGAGACCGCGGGACTATGTCGGGCGGAAAAAGTTCCGGCGCGACGTCGATTTCAAATCGGAACGTCTGCCTCGGCGGCTGCTGGGCCGCGAGCGTGGCCGCCGCGGCGAGAACGAGGGCGAGGAGCAGTGCCGGCGCGCGTTTCATGAGCGCCTCCGATGCTTACTATAGCTGTGGTCAGGGCTTCAGCCCTGACCAATCAGGTGGTGCGCGACAGGGCCCGGTAGGCCAGCGGCACCAGATACAGCGTCACGAACGTCGACAGCGTCAATCCGCCGATGACCGCGAGGGCGAGCGGACGCTGCAGCTCGGCGCCGGCGCCGAACCCGAGCGCCAGCGGCAGCAGGCCGAACAGCGTGCACAGCGTGGTCATCAGGATCGGACGCAGGCGCACGCGGCCGGCGATCTCCAGCGCCTCGGTGAACGGATGCCCCTCGTCGCGCAGATGATGTGCGTAGTCGATGAGGACGATGCCGTTCTTCACCACGAGCCCGACCAGCAGGATCAATCCCATCGCCGACGAGACGTTGAGGTCCGTTCCGGTCAGCAGCAACAGCGCGAACGCGCCGGCCAGCGACAGCGGCGCCGCCAGCAGGATCAGCAGCGCCGGCAGGAAACGGCCGAACTGGACGACGAGGATGATGAACACGAGCGCCGCGGCGATCGCGAACACCGTCAGCAGCTCGCGGAACGACTGGCGCTGCGCCGCATACTGGCCGCCGACGTCGGTCGTGTAGCCGACCGGCAGCTTCATCGCGCCGAGTTTCTGCCGGATCTCCGCCACGGCGCTCCCGAGATCCCGATCCTCGAGGCGTCCGGTCACCAGTGCCATCTGTTTCAGGTTCTCGCGCTCGAGAATCAGCGCCCCCTCGGTGGTCGTCGCGTGCGCGACCGCCCCCAGCGGCGCCGAACGCCCGTCGTCGGCCCGGATCGGCGTCGTCGCCATGCGCCCGGGATCGAGGCGATAGGCATCGGGGTAGCGCACGCGCACTGGGATCGTGCGATCGGCCAGCCGGAGTTCGGTCCTCACGTCTCCGAGCCACGCGTCGGCGAGCTGCTCCGACGCCTGCGTCACGCTGAGTCCCAGACGGCCGAGCGAACCCGTGTCGAACTCCCACGTGGTCTCCGGGTTGCCGCGCTGCACGCCGACGACGTCGACGACCCCCTTGACGCCGTCGAGCATCGACGCGACCTGCTCGGAAATCCCCGCGAGCGTTTCGGGATTGTCCCCGAACACCTTGACCTCGATCGGCTCGGCGGCTCCTTCGAGGTCGCCGATCATGTCCTGCAGCAGCTGGATGAACTCGATCTCCAGCTGCGGCGCCGCCTCGGTCAGCTTGTCGCGAAGATCGCTGATCACTTCTTCCGCGGGCCGCCGCTCGCCGCGCGGCTTCAGCCTGACCAGGATGTCTCCCTTGTTCTGCTGCGTGGCGAACAGCCCGAGCTCCGATCCCGTGCGTCGGGTGAACGCGGCGATGTCCGGAGTCTTCTGCAGGATCTGCTCGACGCCCTGGAGAATCGTGTTCGTCTCTTCCAGCGCGCTGCCGGCGGGCGACAGATAGTCGATGACGAAGCCGCCTTCGTCCGCTTCCGGCAGAAAACCGGTGCCGACCCGGTTGAAGAGGAGTACGCCGGTGACCCCGAGCAACAGCGCCACGACCAGGCCGAGGACCGGCGCACGCATCGTCGAATCGAGCGTGCGGGTGTAGAAGCGTTCCAGGGTGCCCGCGGCAGGCGCATGCGCCGCTTCGGTCCGTCCCTCTCGACGCCTCGCCGCGAACCGCGCCAGCAGCGGGATCAGCGTCAGCGCCTGCACCAGCGAAATCAGGACCGCCGACGCGAGCGTGATCGACAGCGCCTTGAAGAACTGTCCGACGACGCCCGACAGCATGCCGAGCGGCACGAACACCACGACGGTGGTCAAGGTCGAGCCGACGACAGGCCCGACGATCTCGCGCATGGCAAGCTCCACCGCGCGTGCGGGCGAGTCGCTGCTGAGATGACGGTAGATGTTCTCGACGACCACGACGGCGTCGTCGATGACCAGGCCGATGGCCACCGCGAGCCCTCCCATCGACATGACGTTGATCGTCTCGCCGAGCCACCGCATGACCAGGAACGTCGTCATCACCGTCAGCGGCAGCGTCACCGAGGCGACGAGCGTCAGCCGCCAGTCGCGCAGGAAGACGAGCAGGACGATGACGGCGAGGACGCCGCCGACGATGATCGCGTCGCGGACGTTGACGATGGCGGTGGCGACGAACTCCGCGAGATCGTAGGTCTTCGACAGTTTCAGCCCGGCGGGGAGCGTCTTCGCCAGATCGTTCAGCGCGGATTCGACGCCGGCGCGGACGTTGAGGATGTTGGCGCCGATCTGCTGCGAGACGTTGAGGTTGGCCGCGACCTTGCCGTCGCCGCTGATCAGCGCGGTGCGATCGGGCGCGCCACGCTCGACCGTCGCCACGTCCGAGACGCGGATGGTGGCGCCTCCTTTGACCACCAGCGGCGTCGGCGGAATGTCCTCGATGGTCTTCCACATTCCGGACGCCAGCACGAGATGCTGCAGGCCGCCCGCGTTGTAGCGGCCGACGGGATCGAGGCGGTTCGCTGCTTCGAGCGCGTCGGCGACGTTGCCGATGGTCAGCCCCGCCGCGGTCAGCCGCGCCGGATCGGCGATCACTTCGATCTCGCGCGTGTCGGACGACAGCACCTCGACGTTGCCGACGCCGGGCACGCGCGACAGCGACGGGCGCATGACGTAGAAGGCGTAGTCGTAGAGGTCGGCGGAGGGCAGGCCGCCGCTCAAGTTGACGCTGAGGAACGGGAACGCCGCCGGCGTCAGCCGCTCGATCGTCAGGTCGAGATCCTGCGGCAGCGAGCTGCGCGCCTCGGCGATCCGTCCCTGCGCCTGCTGCAGCGCCAGGATCATGTCGGTGGCCGGATCGAACTGCGCCGAGATCTCCGTCGCGCCGCGGAACGTCGTCGAGCGCACGCGGCGGATGCCCGGCACTTCGAGCAGCGCCTGCTCGATCGGGCGGGTCACGGTCAGCATCATCGACTGCGCGGGAATGGTGCCGCTGTGGCCGATGACCACGACGCGCGGGAAGATCAGCGGAGGATAGATGTCACTCGGGAGCTCGAACGCCGCGTAGAGCCCGGCGGCGGCCAGCACGATCGTCACGGTGACGATGGCGCGGCCGTAGCGATCGACGAGCGAGGCCAGGCTCATTTGGCCGGGGCGATGTCGGCGCCGTCGGGCAATCCCTGCTGCCCCTGCACGATGACGTTCTCGCCGGCCTTCACGCCGGAGGTGATCTCGGCGAGCTTCGGCGTCGTCAGTCCGAGCGTGACCTTGCGCCGGTGCGCCTTGTTGTCGGCGCCGGCAACCATGACGAAGGCGTCCTCGTCCTCGTGAATGACGGCGCCGGGAGGTACGGCGAGCGCGTGCTGGTGCTGCTCCGACACGATCTCGACGCGCACCGGCGTGCCGACCGCGAGGCGGGTGGCGCCGCTGAACGCGATTCGCACGTCGGCGGCGACGCCGGTCGGGTCCACCGCGGCCGGGCGGGTCAGCACCTTGCCGGGCTCCGGCTCGTCGCTCCCGGGCACGAGGACGCGCACCGGCTGCCCCGGCTGCACGCGCGCGAGATCCGACACGGCAACCGAGGCAATCGCCTGCAGCTTGTCCGGATCGACGACCCGCAGGATCGCGTCGTCCTTGCTGGCGTCCACCATGTCGCCGGGGTTGTGCGCGCGGCGCGCGACGACGCCGGCAAAGGTGGCGCGCACCACGGTGCGCGACTCGATCTGCTGCGCGTTGCGCAGCGCCGCGTCGGCCTGGCCGGCGGCCGCGCGCGCCTCGGCGAGATCGCGCTTGGCGTCCTCCAGCTCCTTCTGCGCCGCGACGCCGTGCTCGAACAGCGTCGTCAACCGCGTTACCGAGGCCTGCGCGTTTTCCACGCGCGCTTCCGCGGCCTGCAGCTCGGCCCGCCGCGTCGCGACGTCGGTGTGGAGCGACGGAATCTCGAAGCGCACGAGCAGATCGCCGGGCTTGACGCGATCCCCTTCGGCCTTCGGCATCTCGGCGATCCGCGCGTGCTCGGGCGCGGTGATCGTCCAGTCGGCGCCGGGCGCCGCGGTGATCATGCCGCTGGCGGCGACGACGCCTTCGACCGTCTGCGGCGCGAGCGTGATCGTGCTGACCGGCGAGGGCGCCTTGGTCTCGACTTCCTCGACGGCGTGGCGGCTGCAGGCGGCGGCGCAGGTGAGCGCGAGGATGAGCGCCGAGGCGGGCAGGTGTCTGGTCACCGCAGCGGCACTCCCATCGTGCGTTCGAGCTCGGCGAGGGCGAGCTGGTAGTCGAGCCCGGCCTGCAGCGCGCGCTGGCGCACGTCGCGCGCCGCCTGCAGGGTCTGGAGGTACGCCGGCAGGCCGGTCTGGCCCGCGCGGTACGACTCCTCGGCCATCTGCTCGACTTGCAGCGACGCCGGCAGGATGTCGGCCTGGTAGCGGTCCAGCGCCTGCCGCGCGGCGGCGGCGCGGGCGGCGGCGGCGCCGACCGCCCCGGCGATCTGTGCGCTGCGCGCGTCCTTGTCGGCGAGCGCGCGGTTCAGGGTCGCCTCGGCGACCGCCACTTCCGGACGGCCGGTGGTCAGCACCGGCAATGCGATGGCCGCGCCGGCGCGCCAGCCGACGGTGAACTCGCCCGGCGCGTCGTAGGTCAGCGCCGCCGACACCGAGGGATCGGGATGCCGCAACGCGTCGGCGAGCGCGACACGCGCGCGCGCCTCTTCGATCCGTCGATCGAGGACCTGCAGCTCGGCGTTGCCGGCGAGCGCCTGCTGCGTCACCGCCTGCAGCGCGGGCACCGGGCCGACTTCCAGCGGATCGGCGAGCGGCACCGCGGCTTCTCCCGGGTAGGCGAGCAGCGCGTTCAACTCCGCGCGCGCGGCGGTGGCCTGGCCGCGCGCCGCGACGAGATCGTTCTGCACCAGCGCCAGCGCCAGGCCCGCCTGCAGCGGCTCGAGGCGAGGCGCGGCGCCGGCCTGGAATCGTTCCTGCGCGGTGTCGCGCACGCGCGTGGCGAGGCCCTCCAGCTCCTGGGCGATCGCGATGCGACGGTTCGCCGCGACTGCTTCGAAATAGGCGCGCCGCACGTCAGCACGCAGATCGGCAGCCACGCGCGCGGTTTCGGCGTCGGTGACGGCGAGCGTCGCGTTGGCGACGTCGATGCGGCGCTGCCGCTTGCCGTAGAGCTCGAGCGGCATGATGCCGGTGAAGGCCCAGTGCGGGGTTTCTTTGGAGTACTCGAAACCGACTTCGGGATTGGGCCGCTGGCCCGCGGCCGTGACGCCGGCCGTATCGATCGTCCGCGCGGCGCGGGCCGCGAGCAGCGTGCGATTGGCCTCGGTAGCGCGCGCGAAGGCGGCGTCGAGTGAGAGCGCCGAGGGATCCTGCGCGGCGAGCGCCGCGGCGGCTCCAGCCAGGCCTGCCGCTACCGCGAGCGCGTGCGCGCACCGGCCCATGCGCGGCCTACTTGGCGCGGAGCACGCGGCGAATCTCTTCGATCATCAGCTGCGGCGCGTCGTTGTCGTCGTTGAGGGCGATGAGCGGGATGTCGCGGATCGCCGGGTCGCTGGCGAGCTGCTCGCGGAGGCCGGCTTCGTCCTGCAGCCGCGCCACGATCAGGTTCGGGTGGAGCGACTGCGCCACCTTGATCGCCTCCTCGACGGTGTGGGCGGGGGCCACGGCGAAGCGCAGCCGCGACAGGATCGCCACGCACCGCGCGCCGTTGCTCGCATCGTCGTCCGCCACGAGGACCAGCGGGGAATACCCCTGCGGATCTTCGGGTCTCCTGCCGCCGCGCGGCGTGTGGCGCCGATCCTGGCTTGCCCGCCGTTCCTTTTCCGGTTCCGCTGTCATGCGCGGGATGTTACTACGGGGTGCCCGCCTGATATAAGGTGTGGCCCATGAAGCCCATCTTCGTCACCAGCGCCGTTGCCGCGGTGGCCCTGGTCGCTGCCAGCGCGGCCGTTCCGCGCGCGGCTCAACCACGCGCCGGCTCGCTCACGATCGAACAGCTGATCGACATCAAGCATCCATCCAACCCGGTGTGGTCGCGCGACAGCCGCCGCGTCGCGTTCACCTGGGAGCGTGCGGGCGTCGCCAACCTGTATGTCGTGCCTGCGGATGGCTCGGCGAAGCCGACTCAGGTGACGACCGACGGCGTGCCCGGCGGATACTTCTGGAGCGCCGACAGCCAGTCGATCCAGTTTCTGCGCGGCTCCACGCTCATGGCGATTCCGCTCGACGGGGGAGCGGCGAAGACGGCCGCCGAGATCCCGGGCCGGAGCGTCAGCGTCTCGCGTGACGGGACGCGTGTCGTGTATCTGGTCGGCGGCGCGGCCGGCGGCGGCGGAGGAGGGCGCGGACGAGGCGGCCGCGGCGGCGGACGCGGCGGCGCGCCGCAGGCGGCGCCCGGCGACGAGGCCGGACAGCCCCGTCCGGCGGAGATTCACGTGCGCTCGCTCGCCGACGGCAGCGATCGCCTCGTCACGACGTTGACCGAGCCGATCGCGACCGTGAGCTGGGTGAACGACACGCAGCTGTCGCTCGCGACCGCGGCCGGCGGTGAAACGATCCGGCACGAGCAGACGCCGGACTATTCGGGCGCGAAGATCATCTACACGATCACCGAGCGTGCGGCCGGACAGCCTCCGGACACGTGGGTACTGGCGGTCAGCGGCGGCGCGCCGGTGAAATACAGCGCCGGCGGCGGCGGCTTCGGCGGCCGCGGCGGCGGCTCGCGCTGGCTCGACGCCACGCACTTCCTGATCGATCGGCAGCTGCCGAACTTCAAGGGGCGCACCATCCTCGTCGGCTCGACCGACGGCAGCGAGCCGCGCGTCGTCAACGAAGACGTCAAGCAGACCTTCTGGAGCATGACGGGAGACGCGCGCGGCGGATCGCAGGCCTCGCCCGACGGCAAGTGGATCTCGTTCGTCAGCGACAAGGACGGGTGGGACCATTTGTACGTGGCGCCGGCCGCGGGCGGCGCGCCGGTGCAGATCACGAAAGGGCAGTTCGAGGCGTGGCGGCCGTCGTGGTCGCCGGATGCGACGCGCATCGCCTTCGACTCGAACGAGGGGTCGAATCCGGGCAACCGCCAGGTCCGGGTGGCGACGCTCAGGCCCGGCACCACCGATTCCGGTGGCGTCCGCCTTCAGGCGGAAGTCCGTGCCGTCACCTCGGGCCGCGGCACGAACACCGATCCCCAGTGGTCCCCTGACGGGCACGCGGTCGTCTATCAGCACACCGATCCGCAGAACTCCGCCGACCTGTGGGTGGTCGACGTGACGAAGGCGGGAGCGAAGCCGGTGCGGCTGACCGATTCGATGCCGGCGGGGATCGATCGCTCGCAGTTCGTCGAGCCCGAGCTGGTGCACTATCCCGGTCCGGACGGCAAGCAGGTCCCGGCCTACCTCTTCGTGCCGAAGAACCTCGATCGCACGAAGAAGCACCCGGCGATCGTGTGGGTGCACGGCGACGGCGTGAACCAGAACTACGACGGCTGGCACGTGCAGCGAAACTATGCCGTCTACTACAGCTTCCACCAGTACCTGCTGCAGCAGGGCTACGTCGTGCTCGCGCCCGATTATCGCGGCAGCATCGGCTACGGGTCGGCGTGGCGGGAAGCGGTCTACATGGACGTCGGCGGCAACGACTTCAAGGACGCCGCCAACTCCGCCGACTACCTGAAGACGCTGCCGTACGTCGACGCCGACCGGCTCGGCATCTGGGGATTGAGCTACGGCGGGTTCTTCACGCTGCTCGCCGTCACCGAGCGGCCGACCGCCTTCCGTGCCGCGGTGGACGTCGCCGGTGTTGCCGACTACGCGATGTATTACGAGGATCCGTATCACGGCGGATGGACCGCGAGCCGGATCGGCACGCCCGAGCAGAACCCGAAGGTCTACGCGCAGGCCTCGCCGATCTCGCACGTCGATCGCCTGGTGCGTCCGCTGCTGGTGCTGCACGGCACGGCCGACGTCAACGTGCCGTACCTGCACTCGGTGCGGCTCATCGACGCGCTGCTGAAGAACAACAAGGGGTCGCTCGTCGAGTTCATGACGTATCCCGGCGAGTTCCACTACTTCACGCGGGAGCACGTCCTGCGCGACGCATGGACGCGGGTCGACCAGTTCTTCGGCAAATGGTTGAAACAGCCGACCTCTCCCACCGGCACCACCCGGTAGGCGGGTTCCTGCCGCCGGCGGCGCGCGCGGACGACGACCGCGTGCGCCTGAGCGGCGATCAGATCGCGTCCTTTCACGAGCGGGGGTATCTGCCCGGGATCCGCGTGCTCGACGGCGCGCAGGTGGATGCGCTCAACGCGGAGCTCGCGGCGCTGATGGATCCGGCGCATCCGGCCAACGCGCTGTTTCACGAATACCACTCGAACGAGTCCCGCGATCCCGCGACGGTGCTGTTCCACGCGCTCGGCGCCTGGCGCGCCTCTCCTTCCTTTCACGACCTGTTGTGGGCGCCGGGCTTTCTCGTCCCGGCGTCGCAGCTGCTCGACGGCGCGGTCCGCTTCTGGCACGACCAGCTGTTCTGCAAGCCGCCGAAGCGCGGTGGCGTCGTCGCGTGGCACCAGGACTATTCATATTGGACGCGCACGCAGCCGATGGCGCACCTCACGTGCTGGATCGCGCTGGACGACGTCAACGAGGAGAACGGGTGCCTGCAGTACATTCCCGGCAGCCACCGCTGGGATCTGCTGCCGATCACGGGGCTGGCGGGGCAGATGGACGCCATCGAGCAGGTGCTCACGCCGGAGCAGCGCGCGGCGTTCACGCCCGTCGCCGTCCCGCTGAAGCGGGGTGAGGCGGTGTTCCACCATCCGCTGACTGTGCACGGCTCGTCCGAGAACCGATCCGACCGTCCGCGGCGCGGCGCCGTGATCAACGCCGTCCGCGACGGCGTCCGCTCGGCGTCCGACGAGCCGCTCCTGCACGGCGTCCCCGTCGTCCCCCGCGGCCAGCCCCTGTCCGGCCAGTTCTTCCCCCTCCTGTACGACCCGCTCTGATTCGGGGGTCAGGTCTGCAAACAGACGTTTGATCGGTGCCAGGCCACCGCGCCCTCCCGGGGTCAGGTCTGCAAACCGCCCCCTCCGGGTGCCAGGTCGGCGGCCCGCTTCCGGGGTCAGGTCTGCAAACTGTCGCTTGCTGGTGCCAGGTCGATGACGACGCCGGTGTTTTTCGGCCGGAAAACGAGGCCTGGCACCGTCAGGGGTCAGTTTGCAGACCTGACCCCGGATCCCCCGGACCCCGGGCGCCAGGACGGCGTTGACCGCGGGTCTCTACATTTAATATAAATACATTTATAGAGGAGACATACGCATGCGCCGGGCTAAGACGGACGCCGAGGCCGGGCAGCCGCCGCTGACGCCGGTCGAGTTCCACATCCTGCTCTCGCTGGCCGACGGCGAGCGGCATGGCTACGCAATCCTCCAGGACGTCGGCGAGCGCACCGG
>Ga0207708_10000693_pt1 | contig 25576 bp, 23 predicted proteins | sample KBSK5101metaG_FD_184340 | JGI IMG/M metagenome (GOLD analysis project Ga0207708, IMG submission 184340) | Corn, switchgrass and miscanthus rhizosphere microbial communities from Kellogg Biological Station, Michigan, USA - KBS K5-10-1 metaG... | ecosystem: Host-associated > Plants > Roots >...
GCGATCACCGCCGGGTTGCGCGGATCGTCCTCGGGAATCCCCGCCTCGACCTTGCCGACGAGGTCGGCTCCAACGTCGGCGCCCTTGGTGAAGATCCCGCCGCCAAGCCGCGCGAAGATCGAGATCAGCGAGCCGCCGAACGCGAGGCCGACCAGCGGCTCGATCGCGTTGTGCAGGCCCTCGTTCATCAGGTTCGGTGCGTAGTGGGCCGTCGAGATCAGGAACCAGTAGAAGCCGGCGACGCCGAAGAGGCCAAGGCCCACGACCAGCATGCCGGTGATCGCGCCACCGCGAAACGCGACGGCGAGTGCGTCGTTGAGGCTCACGCTCGCCGCTTGCGCCGTGCGGACGTTCGAGCGCACCGACACGTTCATGCCGATGTAGCCGGCAACACCTGACAGCACTGCACCCAGCGCGAAGCCCCCGGCCGTGCGCCAGGAGAGGAAAATGCCGATGACGAAGAACAGGATCACGCCGACGATGCCGATCGTCGTGTACTGGCGGTTCAGGTAGGCCTTGGCGCCCGCCTGGATCGCTGCGGCGATCTCCTGCATCCGCGGATTGCCCGCCGGCTTGGCGAGGATCCACTGGATGGAAACCGCGCCGTAAACGATGGCCGCTATCGCGCAGACGAGCGCGAAGATAAGCGGATTGGACATGGAGATTCTCCCTCGAGGAATGTGAAATCGTGAACGCCCGCTGCGGCGCCATTCTTTGGGCACCCGCGGTCGCGCGGACTCGCCTCTTCGGGCGAACGCGCCGGCCGTTCGTGGTAGCGGCAGCGTTCCTGTGAAGGGCCGCGGCCGCCAAAACTCGCTATTTTGCCAGTGCGCGGTCCAAAAAGTCGAGCCGATCCTGTCCCCAGAAGAGCTCGCCCGCGTAAACGTAGGTGGGCGTACCGAAAATGCCACGGTCGATCGCTTCCTGCGTCAGCGCCGCATAGCGCATCCCGATGTCCGGGGCCTCGGCGCGTGCGGCGAGCGTTGCCGCGTCGCCGCCACATCCCGCGCTGATCGCCTGCAGCGTCGCGGGATCGGAAATGTCGCACTCCTGTGTCCACAGCGCACGGCTGAAAGCGAGCGCCAGGTCGAGTGCAGCGTCGGTGCTCCGCTCGAGCGCCGCGAGCACGAAGCGCGACGCGAGATCGGCGGACACCGGAAAGTGCGCCGGATGCAGATTGAGCGGCACCTGCAGGTAGCGCGACCAGCGCGTCAGCTCGACCAGCCGGTACGCCTGTCGCTGCGGCGCGCGCTTGGACAGTGGCAAGCCGCCCGACACCGGAAACACGAGCCCGAGGTTGATCGGCTTGACTGCGATCGTCGCGCCATGTCGTCGCGCGATCGCGACGAACCGTTCGTGCCCGAGGTACACGTACGGCGAGATCGGCGTCATGTAGTAATCGATCAGCTTGTCCATTTGTTCACTTTCCGATGTCGAACGACGTGGCCAGTCGCTTGGGTACGGCGACGTTCTTCAGCCGCACGTATTGCGGCAACCCGTCGCGATAGGGTGGCGGCGCCTCGCCCTTGATCAGCGGTGCGAGATAGGCGCGCGCCTTTGACGTGATGCCGAACCCGTCCGCGGTAATGTAATCGCGCGGTAGCATCTTTTCCTTGTTGGCGACGTCGGCCAGCGGCGCGATGCCGATCTTCCAGCGATACGGCTTGTCGCTCGTGCGCACGATCGCCGTCATCACCGCGTTGTGGCCCTTGAGCGCAAGCTCGACGGCCGCCTTTCCGACGGCATAGGACTGGTCGAGATCGGTCTTCGACGCGAGGTGTCTCGCTGCGCGCTGCAGGTAGTCCGCCACGGCCCAGTGATACTTGTATCGCAGCCGCTCGCGCACGAGGTTCGCGATCAGCGGCCCAACGCCGCCGAGTTGCGCGTGGCCGAACGCATCCTTGCTGCCGGCTTCGGCCATCAGCTTGCCTTCGGCGTTCTGCAGGCCTTCCGACACGCCGATGCAGCAATAGCCGAAGCGCTTGACGCGCGCATCGACCTCATGCGTGAAACGCGCCTCGTCGAACGGAATCTCCGGGAATAGCAGCACCAGCGGAATCGGCGTCGCCGCATCCTCGGCCATGCCGACGGCGGCCGTGATCCATCCGGCGTGGCGCCCCATCACCTCGAGCACGAACACCTTCGTCGACGTCGCCGCCATCGACGCGACGTCGAACGCCGCCTCGCGCATCGATGTCGCGACGTACTTCGCGACCGAGCCGAACCCCGGACAGTTGTCCGTCACGGCGAGATCGTTGTCGACGGTCTTCGGCACATGGACGGCCACGAGCGGGTAGCCCAGACGGTCGGCCATCTGCGATACCTTGAGGCACGTGTCGGCGGAGTCGTTGCCGCCGTTGTAGAAAAAGTAGCCGATATCGTGCGCGCGAAAAACGTCGATCAGTCGCTCGTATTGCGCGCGCGATTCGTCGAGGCCCTTGAGCTTGTAGCGGCACGAGCCGAACGCGCCCGACGGCGTGTGCTTCAGTGCGGCGATGTCACGCGCCGATTCCTTGCTCGTGTCGATCAGGTCCTCGGTCAGCGCACCGATGATGCCGTTGCGTCCGGCCAGCACGCGCCCGATCTCTGCACGGTGCGCGCGCGCGGTCTCGATGACGCCAGCGGCGCTGGCGTTGATGACGGCGGTCACGCCGCCGGATTGCGCATAAAACGCGTTGCGTTTCGCCATGACGGGACGTCCGCTCCGATTGAGGTTCAGCTGTTCTTCAAGGCGAGCGCGGTCGCCTCCAGGAACGCGCGGCCGTAACGGGCGTCCGGCTCGAGATGACAGCCTTCGCCCCACTCGTTCCACGCGTTGATGAAAACGATGCGCTCGTCGGCGGGCCGGGACGCGCGCGTCTGCCCGACCACCGCCTGCAGCCAGCGTGCGTAGTTCGCCGGCTCGGCGTTGACGAAGCAATGCGCCCGGTCCTGCACGCGCGGCGTATTGTCCCATCCGGGCATCACGCCGCGGAAGAGCGGGTATCCCGGCGCCGGTCGCGCGAGCATAGTGAATCAATCCCGCGGCGTCTTCGTCGCGGTACTTCTGGGCGACGAGGATCTCGTCGTCCCGGCCATCCCAGCGGCGCGTCCAGTTTTCGTTTGCCCGGCAGATGCAGAACGGGAAATCGGGCTCACCGCTCGCGAGCAGCGCGGCGAGCGGACGCTCGAGCAGGCGCCGGCCCGAGAACCAGTAGTGGTAGTAGCAAAACGCCGCCACGCCGTACTCGCGTGCGAGGGCGGCCTGGCGCGCACGCGCGGCAGGGTCGCGCAGATCGTAACAACCGAGCTCGCCCGGCGCGTGCGGTTGATAGTGGTGGGCGAAGCTCGGTTGCGCTCTCACGACGTTGCGCCACTCGGTGAAGCCTTCACCCCACCAGCGGTCGTTTTCCGGGATCGGCTGGTATTGCGGCAGGTAGAACGCGATCAGCCTGACGTCGGCCGCTCGTGGCGTCATCGGTGCGGCGCGCGGGTGCGCTGCCGGTATGCGGGACTTGGCTCTGCCGCAGCGCGCGCGGCCATGCGCGCAGACCCGCCGTCAGCTGCGCAGTGCCGCGAGGCAGGCGTCGCGAATGCCCTCGACGGTCCCAAGCCCGTTCACCTTGCGATAGCGCGGCGCGAGCGGGTCGCCGCCCGCTTCCCAGCGCGCGTAGTACGCGATGAGCGGTTCGGTCTGCGCGTGGTACACGCTGAGGCGGTTCATCACCGTGTCCTCGCGGTCGTCGGCACGCTGGATCAGCGGTTCGCCGGTGGCGTCGTCGCAGCCGGTCACCTTCGGTGGATTGAAAATGACGTGGTACGTGCGCCCCGAGGCCGGGTGAACGCGGCGGCCGCTCATCCGCTCGACGATTGCAGCGTCGGGAACGTCGATCTCGATCACATAGTCGAGCCGCACGCCGGCGGCCTTCATCGCGTCGGCCTGCGGGATCGTCCGCGGGAATCCGTCGAACAGGTAACCCTGGCCGCAGTCGGGCTGCGCGAGGCGATCCTTGACGAGACCGATGATGATCTCGTCGGATACAAGCGCGCCGCTGTCCATCACCTGCTTGGCGGCGAGACCGAGCGGCGTACCGGCCTTGACGGCGGCGCGCAGCATGTCGCCCGTCGAAATCTGCGGAATGCCGTACGAATCGCGGATGTACGCGGCCTGGGTGCCTTTGCCGGCGCCCGGCGGGCCAAGCAGGATCAAACGCATGGGACTCGCTCGGTCATTCGATGCGCCATGTTACCCGAGCAGTGCGCGCACGCGGGCGAGATCGTCTTCGGTGTCGACACCGGGGGCCGGCGTCCCATCGGCGATCTCGACGACGATCCGGTGGCCGTGCCACAGCGCGCGCAACTGTTCCAGCGCTTCGAACGATTCGATCGGCGCGGGTGCGAGCCGTGGAAATGCCTGCAGAAAACTCACGCGATAGGCGTACAGCCCGTAATGGCGATACAGCGGCAGACCGGCGGGGATCGCGCGCTCGCCGCCGGCGAATGCATCCCGCGCCCAGGGGATCGTCGCGCGGCTGAAGTAGAGCGCGTAGTTGCGCGCATCGAGCACGACCTTGACGACGTTCGGGTTGAATCCTTCCACCGCGTCGGTAATTCGGTGGCACGCGGTTGCCATCGCCGCATCGTCGCGTTGCGCCAGCAGGTGCGCCACACGTTCCATCAGCGCAGGGGCCAGCAGCGGCTCGTCACCCTGCACATTGACGACGATCTCGTCCGGCGCGAGCCCGAGCAGTGCGGCTGCTTCGGCGAGACGGTCGGTACCCGTCGCGTGCGTCGCGCGCGTCATGACTGCGTCGAAGCCGTGCGCGGCGACGGCGGCGGCAATGCGCGAATCGTCGGTGGCCACGACAACGCGCGCCGCACCGCTTGCCAGCGCACGCTCGGCCACCCTGACGACCATCGGCCGACCGCCGATATCCGCCAGCGCCTTCGCGGGCAGGCGGGTCGACGCGTAGCGGGCCGGGATCAGGACCGTGAAGCGCGTGCGCGCGCCGGCGCTCACGTCCCGGACGCTTCCCATTCCTCGGGCGTGAGCTTGCGCGCCTCCTCTTCGAGCATCACCGGAATGCCGTCGCGGATCGGATACGCGAGCCGTGCTCCGCGCGACACGAGCTCGGAACGCTCACGGTCGTGGATCAGCGGTCCCTTCGTGACGGGGCACACGAGCATCTCGAGCAACTTGGGATCCATCGACCTTCTCCACGACGAGTTCGATCAGCGCGCGGTCGACCTCCGCACGGATCGGCAGCATCCACATGCGCGCATCGGCGAATGCGCGGCATTTTACCGCGTCCTTCTGGGTCATGAGTACCGCGCTCGCGGCAGGAAACGCGACGTCGTCGCGCGAATACGCGTAATGGTCCGGGAATGCGTGCGTGCGTCCGGCGAAGCCCTGCGCTGTCAGCACGGCGAAAAAACGCTCCGGATGCGCGATACCGGCGATGGCGACCGCCGCTGGATCGCGCAGCACCCCGGCGTCGAACGCACGCGCAGGATCGGCGACGTTGCGCCACGGCTGCGGCACCTGCGTCATCGAGTACTCCGCCCCGTCGGGCGGCGTGCGCGTGCTGCGCAACCGGACGACGGCATCGACCGATGCAAGCCGCGACGCCGGTTCTCGCAGCGGTCCGGCAGGCAGCAGACGGCCGTTACCGAGCGCGCGATCGCCGTCGACGACCGCGATCTCGACATCGCGCGCGAGCGCGTAGTGCTGCAGGCCGTCGTCAGACACGATGACGTCGACGTCCGGCGAGTCGACCAGCAGCGCGCGCGCCGCCGCGGGGCGATCGGCGCCGACCCAGACCGGCACGCCCGTCTCCGCGAGGATCAACGGCTCGTCACCGGCGTCGCGCGCGTCGTCTCCCACCACCACGCGACGCACGTCGTCGCTGCGGCGTCCGTAACCACGGCTGACGATGCCCGGGCGAAAGCCGCGCTCGCGCAACGCGGCGGCGATGGCAGCAACGAGCGGTGTCTTGCCCGCACCGCCGACGGTGATGTTGCCGACGATGACAACCGGCACCGGCAACCGCGTGCCGTGGAAAACGCCGCGACGATAGCCCGCGCGCCGCAGCGCTGCGCAGGCACCGAACACCCACGACAGCGGCAGCAGTGCCAGGGACAGCGCGGTCGCCTGCGGCGCATACCAGCTGCGCGTCAGCAACCCCGCGAGTCGGCTCACTTGCGCGGTGCGTTCGGCGATGCCTGCGTTGCGAACGTGATGTGCACGATGCCGGCGGCGCGTGCCGCCTCCATCACGTGCACGACGGATTGATGCGTTGCCTGCGCATCGGCGTTGATGACGACGATGGGTTCCTTCGTGTCGCCGGCCGTGCGCTTCAGCATCGCGGCGAGCGCGTCGATGCTCGTGAACATGAACGCCGGCTCGCGATCGATCTTGTAGCGCCCCTGCGGGTCGATGCCGATGTTGATCTCGCGCGGCCGCTGCTTCGCCGGATCGGCATTTGCCTCCGGCAGCGTGATCTGCAGCTCGGCGATGCGCTGGTACGTCGTCGTCACCATCAGGAAGATCAGGATGACGAGCAGCACGTCGATCAGCGGAATGAAGTTGATCTCCGGATCGTCGCGCACCCGGTTGCCTCGCAGATTCATCGCCTGCCCTCGTCCCGCGCGCTCATTTCCGCTCGTTGTGCGCGAAATCGACGAGCTTGATCGCCTGCTGCTCCATCTCGACGACGAGCGCGTCCACCTTCGCCCGGAAATGCCGATAGAAGATCATGCTCGGAATCGCGACGATCAGGCCCATCGCCGTGTTGTACAGCGCGATCGAGATGCCCTGCGCGAGCTGGATCGGATTCGATCCCGTCGACCCCTGCGAGCCGAAGATCTCGATCATTCCGACGACGGTGCCGAACAGCCCCATCAACGGGGCCATCGCGGCGATCGTGCCGAGTGAGGTCAGGAAGCGCTCGAGATCGTGCGTGACGACGCGCCCGACCTCTTCGATCGCCTCCTTCATCACCGGCCGCGGGCTCTTTACGTTCGCGAGGCCGGCCGCGAGGATGCGGCCGAGCGGACCCTGCTCCGCCGTCCGCGCAAGCAGGTCCTGCGTGGCCCCGGTATGGCGGTATTCGACGAGCACGTGATCCACCATTCCGGCGGGTGCGACAAGGCTTTGGCGTAACGACCACAGGCGTTCGAAGATCAGCGCCAGCGCGACGATCGAGGCGATGATCAGCGGCCAGATCGGCCAGCCCGCCGCTTGAATGAGCGACCACACGGTTGTTGTCTCCTCTTGGCTTAACCGCCGAAATGTAGCGTGGCTCGCGCCGATCGGGCAACCCGAATGCGCGACTTCAATCAGTTGCCCTTGTTTGACGGCGAGCGCGGCGTCCGCGGGGATCGGTGATCGACGCGCTGACGGCTGCACCCGCGAGGATGATGATCCAGCACAGGTAGATCCACAGCAGGAAGATCGGCAACGCCGCCAGCGCGCCGTAGACCACCTCGTACGTCGATACCTGTGCCAGGTACCAACCGAACGCGTGCTTCGCACCTTCCAGCGCCGCCGCGGCCAACGCGCCGGCGACAATCGCCGGCACTACGCCGACATGCCGCGCAGGAACGCCCTTGTAAAGCACGGTGAGTCCCGCCGTGGCGAACAGGAACGGCAGCGTCTGGGCAATCTCGTTGCCGAGCGTCCTGCGCAGCGAGACGGCGGCAAGCGAGTGCATGACGAGCCACGTCGTGATCGAGATGCTCGCGCCGATCAGCACCGGCACGGCGGTGAGGCCGAGCGCATACACGACGACGCGGCGCGGCAGCGACCGGCCCTGCCGGATGCCCCAGATCGCGTTGATCTCCCGCTCGACGCTGGCCATCGCGAGTGCCGCCGACACGCCGATCAACGCAACGGACACGCCGGTGAGTCGCGCCGCCTGCTCGGCGAAACCGGTGATGTAGCCGCGAATCTCGCTGGCCGCGCCGAACGGCAGCATGTGCTTCAGCATGAACTGCTCCAGCACCTTGAGCCAGTCCTCGAAGATCGGGAAGCGCCCGACGAAGGAGAAGGCGACGGTGATGAGCGGCACGATCGCGAGCAGCGTCGTGAACGACAGGCTGCCGGCCGTGCGCGCGAGATCGATGTCGCGCAGCCTGCCAATGACGCTCTCGAAGAAGCGGAAGGGATTGATCGTCACTAAGGCTTTGCGACCCGCGTCAGCCAGCCGCCCGTCGCCAGCGCCACGCCCACCGACCACAGCACGGGCGACAGGCCGATGGTGCCGCCCACTGCGCCGAAAACCAGCGGTACGGCGACGGCCATCGAGTTCATCAGCGACATGCGCACGCCCGCCGCCTCGCCCATGCGGCCGGGCGGCGCGAGGGTGTGGAGCAGCGCCATCACCATCGGCTGCCCGACGCCAAGGCCGAGCCCTAGGCAGAACGACAGCAGCATCAGCATCGACGCGCTGCGCGAAAACGGAATCGCGAGGTAAACGAGTGCGGCGAGGTACAGCGCCAACGTCAGCACGCGATGCTCGGGCACGTGGCGCGAGATCAGCGGCATCGACAGCCGCACGGTGAACGTCGCCGCCGCGAACGCCGCGAGGATCAGCCCGATCTTCGACGCGGACAAGCCGATGGAATTGCCGTAGATCGGCACGAACAGCGTGTGCAGTTCCCACGCGATCGCGATCATCCCGTTGATGAGAAAGACTCGCCGCAGGTCGCCGTTGGCGATGAGGTCGAGCGTGCGCCTGCCTGCGTTTGCCGCGTGCGCCGGGTGCGGTCCCGGAAACGGCACGCGATTGATGCCCAGCACGGCGATGGGCACGAGCGGCAGCAGCGACAAGAGGCCGAACGCCGCGCGGAATCCGACGTGATCGATCATGAATCCGGTGATTAGCGGACCGCCGATCGACGACGTCGAGTAGCCGACCGCGAGCAGCCCGAAATTGCGCGTGCGCCCGGCCGGCGGACCCATCTCGCCGGTCGCATACTGGGCGGCGACCTGGAAGGCCATGAACGACAGCCCGAGCAGCACGGCGGTGACAAACAGGGCCGGCAGGCCCGGCACGGCCGTCGCGATCACGGCGCCGCACGCTATTCCGATCGAGCCCGCAAGCATCGGGCCGCGCACGCCGACGCGATCAGCGAGCCGGCCCGCCGGGATCGCGAAGAGCATCGGCAGCAACGCGAACAGCGCAAGCAGGCTGCCGACGGTCGCCGCGTTCGCGCCGAGCGACAGCGCGTCGAGCGACACCGCGACGCGGGCACCCGTCAGAACCAGGTGATTGCAGATGCCGAGCGCGATCAGGACGCCAAACGGCGACGGCGCGCCCGGCCGGCGCCTCATCGCGATCGGCGCGCGTGCACGCGTCGGCGCGCCGGCGCGAGGGTCATGGCGCGAGCCGCTGGATTGTCCAATGCCCGGCAGCGCGCGACCAGACGAGCCGGTCGTGCAGCCGCGATTCGCGTCCCTGCCAGAATTCGAAGCGGTCCGGCGCCACGCGCAGCCCGCCCCAGTTTGGCGGCCGTGGCACGTCCTTCGAGAAACGCGCCTCGGCGGCCGCGACTTGTGCTTCCAGCCACCCGCGACCCGGAATCAGCGCGCTCTGCGGCGACGCCCAAGCGCCTATCCGCGATCCGCGCGGGCGCACGCAGAAGTAGGCATCGGATTCAGCCGCGCTCACCGCCGACGCCTCACCTTCGATGCGAATCTGCCGCTCGAGCTCGGGCCAGAAAAACAGCAGCGCGACGTGCGGATTGCCGGCAAGCTCGCGTCCCTTGCGACTGTCGTAGTTCGTATGAAAGACGAAGCCGCTCGCGTCGAGCGACTTCAGCAGCACGATACGCGCGGAAGGCCGGCCGGCCGCGTCGACGGTGGCGAGCGTCATCGCGTTCGGCTCGGGTACGGCCGCAGCGACCGCCTCGTCGAACCACCGCGTGAACTGGTCGAAGGGATTTGCCGCCGCGTCGCCCTCGTTCAGGGCGGCACGCTTGTAGTCGACGCGCAGTTGCGCGAGAGCGGTGACGGGTAGGGACATCGGCCGTTTCGAATGACCGTGCATTCTACTCCGCGCGACGGCGCCGAACACGGCGGCGCCGACGGCAATCGTCGATCGGCACAAGGTGGTGCAACGCTTATCGCGTCGTTGCAACACCGGTGCGCCCAGAGTGAAAATTAGCTCTGGCGACGCTTCCTGCACTGTGAAAATGCGGTATAGTCGCCGCCGATGGAGCGTCGTGCCTAACAGGAAGGCTCGCTTCAGGACGCAAGAGCGTAGTCCGCCCGCAAACCGACAGGAAGGAGAAACATGGCTACTGCCAAGAAAGCTGCGAAGAAGTCCGCGGCCAAGAAACCCGCCGCGAAGAAGACTGCTGCCAAGAAGCCCGCAGCGAAGAAGAGCGCGGCCAAGAAGCCCGCCGCCAAGAAATCCGCCGCGAAGAAACCCGCTGCCGCGAAGAAACCCGCTGCCAAGCGCAAGCCGAATGCGGCGTTCATGAAGGCGATGCAGCCGTCCTCCGTCCTCGCAGCGGTCGTCGGCGCGATGCCGATGCCCCGCACCGAAGTGACGAAGAAGATCTGGGACTACATCAAGAAGAACAAGCTGCAGGACGCGGTGAACCGTCGTCTGATCAACGCGGACGACAAGCTCAAGGCCGTCTTCGGCGGCAAGGGCAAGGTCTCGATGTTCGAGATGACCAAGCTGGTCTCGAACCACCTCAAGTAACGGGGACGCGAATTTCGCGCGCGACGGATGCGCGCAGGCGGCCGGTGCGACCTTCGGGTACACCGGCCGCGTCGTTTCGAAGGGCCGCTTACAGGAGCCCGCTTCAACGACTGCCAGTGCGCGGGCTAGTCGTCGTCGTCCTCAATGATCCGGATCACGCGCGTGCGCTTCCCGCCGGCGTATTTCTCCATCTGCACGAGCACCGGATATTTCTCCGCGAGCGCCGCGCGCGCGGCACCCTCGTCGGTGTAGACCAGTATCGCGCCGTCGGGACCGCGCACGTCGGTCCAGATGCCGGTGTCGTCCTGCACTTCGATCTTGTAGCGCATCGTCGTTGTCGGTCAGTGGAAGTTTTCGAGCGGCGAACCGCGGGGCCGACGAGCTTCTGCGTCGCGCTCAGCGTGCCGGCGAGCCCTGCAGCGCTGCGATCCGCGCCTCGATCGGTGGGTGCGAGGCGAACAGCGCCATCACGCCGCCCCCGCCGGAAATGCCGAATGCCTGCAGTGCCTGCGGCAGCTGGCCGGGCGTGAGTCCACCGAGTCGCCGCAACGCGTTCACCATCGGCTGCGGGCCGAGCAACCGCGCGCTGCCGGCGTCGGCGCGGTACTCGCGCCAGCGGGAGAACCACGCGACGATCAGGCTTGCGAGGATCCCGAACACGATCTGGCAGACGATCACGGTGATGAAGTAGCCGGGTCCCGTGCCGCGCTCAGTCCGGAACACCGTGCGATCGACGATCGAGCCCACGATGCGCGACAGGAAGATGACGAACGTGTTGACGACACCCTGGATCAGCGTCAGCGTCACCATGTCTCCGTTCGCCACGTGCGACAGCTCGTGGCCGAGCACTGCCTCGACCTCTTCCTTGTTCATCGACTGCAGCAGGCCGGTCGAGACAGCGACGAGCGCCGAATTCTTGAATGCGCCGGTGGCAAATGCGTTGGGCTCGCCTTCGTAGAGGGCAACCTCGGGCATCGCCACGCCGGCGCCGGCGGCGAGCTTGTGCACGGTTTCGAGCAGCCAGGCCTCCGCTTCGTTGCGCGGCGTTTCGATCACCTGCGCGCCGGTCGTCCACTTCGCGATGGTCTTCGACATCAGCAGCGAGATGATCGCGCCGGTGAAGCCGACAACGATCGAATAGACGAGCAGCTGCCCGTACTGGATGCCCTCCCCCGCCATCACCCGGTCGAGGCCGAAGAGCTTCAGCACGACCGAGAGCACGAGCACGACCGCGAGATTGGTCGCGACGAACAGGATGATTCTTTTCATGGACACCTCGAAGGGACCGTGATCCCAATATTAGCGCCCGAACGCCCCGTTACAAGGAGTCGGTGCAACGATTCCCGCTTCGGGTGAATCCGCGTCAGCCGGGCTTCTTCGACCAGGAGTCGCGCAGCGTCACAGTCCGGTTGAACACGAGCCGTTCTGGATTGTGATCGACAAGATCGGCGACGAAATAGCCGTGCCGCTCGAACTGGAAGTGATCCTCGGCGACGGCGTTGGCGAGCGCAGGCTCGACGAACGCAGTGATGATGCGTTTCGACGCCGGGTTGAGATCATCGAGGAAATTGCGCTCCCGGTCCTCGGCGGCATCGACCTCCTCGCCGGCCAGCACGATGGCATGCGTGGGTGCCGGCTCCGCGCCTTCGGCCGGCGTCTCGTCGCCGCTGATGCGCGCGCCTGGAAACGGCACACGAAACAGCCGATCGTAGAGTCGCACCTCGGCCGGCACCGCATGGGCGACGGACAGCCAGTGGATGTTGCCCTTGACCTTGCGCGCGTCGGCGCCGGGCGTGCCGCTGCGAGTGGCTGGATCGTACGTGCAGCGCACTGTCGTCACGTTGCCCGATTCGTCCTTGTCGAACCCGGTGCACCGGATGATGTAGCCGTGGCGCAGCCGCACTTCGGCGCCCGGCGTCAGCCGGAAGTAGCCCTTCGGAGGCGTCTCGGCGAAGTCCTCGCGCTCGATCCACAGCTCGCGCGACAGCGGAATGGCGCGGCGACCGAGATCGGGCTGTTGCGGATGGTTGGGCGCGAACGTTTCCTCGCTTTCGCCGTCCGGGTAGTTCTCGATGACGAGCCGTATCGGGTCGAGCACTGCCATGCGCCGGACCGTCGTCGCGTTGAGCTCGTCGCGCATCGTTTCCTCGAGCACGCTCATGTCGATCCACGAGTCGGACTTCGACACGCCGATGCGCTCGGCGAACAGCCGGAATCCCGCCGGCGTAAATCCGCGACGGCGCGCGCCGACGAGCGTCGGCATGCGGGGGTCGTCCCAGCCGTCGACGTGTCCGTCTTCGACGAGTTGCAGCAGCTTGCGCTTCGACAGCACGACGTACGTGAGGTTGAGCCGCGCGAACTCGTACTGTCGGGGCAGCGGCCGCGGCAGGCGACCACCCTCGGCGAGCTTTTCGATCACCCAGTCGTACAGCGGCCGGTGGTCCTGGAACTCGAGCGTGCAGATCGAATGCGTAACGCGTTCCAGCGCATCCGATATGCAGTGCGTGTAGTCGTACAGCGGGTACAGGCACCACTTGTCGCCGGTGCGGTGATGGCGGGTGTGGCGAATCCGGTAGATCACCGGGTCGCGCATGTTGAGGTTCGGGCTCGCCATGTCGATGCGCAGCCGCAGCACGTGCGCGCCGTCGGCGAACTCGCCCGCGCGCATCCGCCGCAGCAGATCGAGATTCTCGTCGACGCTGCGGTCGCGATACGGTCCCGGTGTGCCGGGCTGCGTCAGCGTTCCGCGCGTCGCGCGAACCTCGTCGGCCGTCTGGCTGTCGACATACGCCAGGCCCTCGGTGACGAACCACTCCGCGAATTCGTAGAGGACATCGTAGTAGTCCGACGCGTGATAGCGATGCGTGCCCCAGTCGTAGCCGAGCCAGCGCACCGACGCCGCGATCGAATCCTCGTACTCGACGTCCTCCTTCAGTGGATTGGTGTCGTCGAAACGAAGATGGCACGTCCCGCCATTTTCCGCGGCAAGGCCGAAATTCAGAACGATCGACTTCGCGTGACCGTAATGCAGATAGCCGTTGGGCTCGGGAGGAAAGCGCGTGACGACGCGCCCGCCGTACGTCGCATTCGCGTTGTCGTCGGCGATGATCGCGCGCAGGAAATTGGAGCCCGGGGCCAGCGTCGCGGACGTGGAAGCGGCCCCGCCCCGCTCGTTCGGAGCGGGTCGATCGGCAACCCGTTCGGGCATCGAATGGCCGACCGGATTCCGCAGTGCAACATGATTCGGTTTGTTCATGAACAAGCGGCGGAGGAACTTGATTCTAACCGCGGCGGGGAGATGCGTCATCGGCCGTCTTACTAGGGAGAGCAGCGAGCACCCCGGAAAGCCGCGTCACGTAAGGGTTTGCGGGCAGCGGTCGGCCGCAGCCGGCGAATGTTTTCCACAAAACCTGTGGATAGCGGTGTGTATATCTTGTAAATTCGCATGCTAAGTAGTGTGCCGGTCAGGGAAAAAGCTCGCCAGACCAAAATCGAGCGGGAAAAAACTCCCCATGTTTCAACGACCTGTAGTGGCGGTTCTATAGGCGAAAACCGCGTTCGCGCACGCGTCGGCGTTGCCGCAGAACATGACGCCGGAATGTGCGCGTCCGACGCCGAACCCTTTCTTGTCCAGGACAAACGGAGGGGATTGAACAAGGGCGATCGCCACGATTGAACGACTACGCAACAGGCTGACGCATGAATGATGATGCAGCGCGCAAATCCGATCTGTTCGGCGCACCCGTAGCACCCCGCCGCCGCGTGCCGCCCGTCGTACCGGTGTCGCGATTTGTCGCGGACACCCGGATGCTGCTCGAGCGCGACGTCGGCCTCACCTGGATCGGCGGCGAGATCTCGGGGTGCACGCGAGCCGCATCCGGCCATCTCTATTTCACCCTGAAGGACGCGAGCGCGCAGATCCGCTGCGTGTTCTTCCGCCACAAGGCGCAGGGGCTCGCGTTCGCGCTTCGCGAAGGGCTCGCCGTCGAAGTGCGCGCCGTGCCGACGATCTACGACGCGCGCGGCGAATTGCAACTCAGCGTGGAGACGGTACGCCTCGCGGGGCTCGGAGCGCTGTACGAGCGGTTCGTGCAGATGAAGGCAACGCTCGCAGCCGCGGGGCTGTTCGAAACGGCGCGCAAGCGCAGCCTGCCGCCATTTCCTCGGCGGATCGGCATCGTCACGTCGCGGCATGCAGCGGCATTGCGCGACGTGCTGACGACGCTGGCGCGCCGCTTTGCGTCGGTGCCCGTGATCCTGTATCCGGCGTCCGTGCAGGGCGCCGGCGCCCCGCGCGAGATTGCCGCGGCGATCCGCGCCGCGAACGTGCACGCGAGCGTCGATGTTCTGATCGTCTGCCGCGGCGGTGGCTCGCTCGAGGATCTGTGGGCGTTCAACGAGGAAGTCGTCGCGCGCGCGGTGTTCGAGTCGGTGCTGCCGATCGTCTCCGGCGTTGGTCACGAGACCGATTTCACGATCTGCGATTTCGTCGCCGACGTGCGCGCGCCCACGCCAACCGCTGCTGCAGCGCTCGTCGTCCGCGAACGGATCGCGCTCGAACGGCAACTGCACGAGGGGTGGCGCCGCCTCACCCGCGCCCACACGCACCACGCGTCCAGTCGCGCGCAGCGGCTCGATGCTGCCGCGCGCCGGCTCGTTCATCCCGCGACCCGTCTCGCCGAGCAGGCAAGGGCGATGCGCGCGCTGGCGACCCGGCTCGCGCGAGCGTTCCACCACGGCCAGGCGCTCGAAGCACGGCGGCTCGCCGCGGCCCGCGCGCGGTTCATTCGCGAACTGCGCGGGCCTTTGCCGCAGGCGACGCGCGTGCTGCAGCTGACGCGCTCGCTGACGCGGGCGGGCGGCGAGCGCGTCGCCGTTGCGTCCCGCGCGATGGGGCGGCTCGGCGCCTCGCTCGCGCTGCTGAATCCCGCAGCGGTGCTCGACCGCGGCTACGCGATCGTCACCGGCAGCGACGGCTCGATCGTCGCCGATGCGCGAATGCTCAAGCGAGGCGACCGTGTCGCGCTGACGTTCGCCAAGGGCCGCGCGGATGCCACGGTGACCGGGACTGCGACCGACGAACGCTGATCCCTCGGACCCGGCGCGCGGCCCCCGGCGTGTGCACGCTATGGCTGCGAGTGCCGGCCGGCGCTAGGCTTCGTCGGGATCGGGGTCGTCGACATCCGTTCCGCGACGCAGCCGCGCGCGGACTTCGGCCGGCGCCTGCGCCGCAAGACGCGGTGTCGCCACGCGAACGTCGGCGTTCTGGGCGCGATGCCGCAGCGCGTGATCCATCAGCACGCACGCGAGCATCGCCTCGGCGATCGGCGTCGCGCGAATGCCGACGCACGGATCGTGACGGCCGTGCGTGTTCACGATCACCGGCCGGCCGGCCTTGTCGATCGAATGCCGGTCGAGCCTGATCGACGATGTCGGCTTGACGGCGAACGCGACGACGACATCCTGGCCGGTCGAAATGCCGCCGAGGATGCCGCCGGCCTGGTTGCCGAGAAATCCCTCGGGCGCCATCTCGTCGGAATGAACGGTTCCGCGCTGCGCCACGGCGGCGAAGCCGGCGCCGATCTCGACGCCCTTCACCGCGTTGATGCCCATCATGGCGTGCGCGATGTCGGCGTCGAGCTTGCCGTACACCGGCTCACCCCAGCCGACGGGCACGCCGGATGCGATCACCTCGATCCGCGCGCCGCACGAGTCGCCGGCTTTGCGCAGCTTGTCCATGAACGCTTCAAGGTCGGCGACGATCGATTGATTGGCGACGAAAAACGGATTGGCGTCGACGTGCTCGAACCCTTCGAACGGGATCGCGTTCTCGCCGAGGTGCGTCATGTGGCCGCGAACTTCGACCCCATGACGCTCGCGCAGCCACTTGCGCGCGATGGCGCCCGCCGCGACGCGCACGGCCGTCTCGCGCGCCGATTGCCGGCCGCCGCCGCGGTAATCACGGATGCCGTATTTCTGCCAGTACGTGTAATCGGCGTGCCCTGGACGGAACGTATCGGCGATGTTCGCGTAGTCCTTGCTGCGCGCGTCCTCGTTGCGGATCAGGAGCGCGATCGGCGTGCCCGTCGTCGTGCCTTCGAACACGCCGGACAGAATTTCCACCGTGTCGGATTCGCGCCGCTGCGTGACGTGTCGCGACGTACCGGGCTTGCGCCGATCGAGCTCGCGCTGGATGTCGGCTTCCGTCAGCGCCAGACCCGGCGGACAGCCGTCGACGACGCAGCCGATCGCAGGCCCGTGCGATTCGCCGAACGAAGTGACGCAGAACAGCGTGCCGAACGTGTTCCCGGACATTGAATGTGGTTCGCGTTGCCGAGGTCGAATCGACTATAGCATCGGCAATCGCGAACCTCCCTAGGCGTCGTCGCTGCCGGTGCGCATCTGCCGCGCGAGCCGCAGCGCCATGTAGCCGAGCAGCAGCGCAGCGGCGACGAGGCTGCCCCACAGCACGAAGCGCTTGACGTCGAGCGGCGCGCGCAAGGCTGTGCGATTGACGACGGACGGCGTTGCCGCCGGCGTGGCGTCGCCGACATTCTCGGGCAGTGCCTTGCCTGCGGCGTAGCCGGGCACGAGTGTGGCGATCGGCAACGCGGCCGGCGCAACGCTGCGGCTGCCGTAGGCGAGCTCGAAGGGCGCGGCGCCACGCGCGGCGAACACGACTTCCTGCGGATACCAGCGCGCCGCGAGCGTCGGCGGCTTGGTGCCCACACCAGCCCTCGGATCGATGCCGGCACGCACGTAGCGGATTGGGAGCGGCGACATGGCAAAGTCCGCGTTGACGGTCTCGCCGGCGTCCTGGCGCAGCCGGTACACGATCGACGATCCGATCGGGTGCCAAGGGTCCTGCGAGTTCTGCCGCGCCGCCCACGCGACGGGCGCGACCGTGTTCACTTCGGGAAGCTCGAGCGTCATGCGGTCGACGGTGAGCGCCGCGCCGAGGTCGAACACGAAGGCGTCGCCGTCGGTGGTCCCGACCGCCGTTCGCACGCGCCGCGGCCGTTCGACGATGCGATCGCCCACGTCGCCCTGCGCCACTGTCAGCGGCGGCGTAGCGCCGGTCAGCCACGTGAGGCGCAGGTAGCGTGCGCGAAGCGGCGGAAACTCGATCCGGTCGCGCGTCAGCCTGCGGCCGTTGTACTCGAGCGACAGCAGCGGGGCGTCCGTGACGATCGTCCGCCATCGATCGACGTCGTCGCTCGCGTCGAGCCGAACCCGTGCATTGACGCTGGCGCCGTCTGCCATCGGCAACACCAGCGCGGCGAGCGACGGCGTGTCCTCGCCGGTATCGATCAAGTAGGCGACGACGCGCGAGCCGCTGCGCGGCGTGCCGTCGCGCGCACGGACGTCGACCGTCGTCCCGGTCGCATCACGGCGGACGTTGATGGCGACGTCGCCCGCGTTGGGCCCCGTCGTGTCGACTGTCAGCGGAAAGAGCGCCAGCGCGCGGCGCGGAGTTCCGGCAGAAACCGGTGTCGGCCGCGGCATGAATGCATACGGCACGGACGCTCCGTCGGCATTGAACACGCGCAGGTCGCCGAGGTCCGCGCGCCCGGCGCCGTCGTAAACCGAATCGGGCAACTCGAGGCGAAAAAACGCCTTGTCGCCGGACGTCGCCAGCGGCTGTCGCGACGCGAAGTCGCCCGGCGTCTCGGCTTGCGCGGTCGTCAGGGCGATCGACAGCAGCGCCGCCGCGGCGCTTCGGCTCGGCCTGCACCACGCATGCGGCTTGGCAGCGCTCATGTCACCTCCCTGCGCGGCGGTACGGGTGCCACGTATCCGATGATGAGCAGCAGCACACCCACTCCCATGAAGGACACGATGCGCTCGACGCCGCCGACCTGCGACAGGTCGACGAAAAACAACTTGGCGACGACGACGGCCAACAGCGCGGCGCCCGCGACCCACGCAGCGCGATAACGGCGCCGGTTCGCGACGACCATCGCGGCGAGTGCGAATACGCTCCAGACGAGCGACAGCGTTGCCTGCACGATACGCGACGCCCACATCGCACCCGCCGTCCACGGCACGTCGGCGAAATGATGCAGCGTACGCAGCGTCGCGAACGTCACCCAGAACAGCAACAGCGCAGCCGCGGCGGCGCCCAGCGCTTCGGGTGACAGGGCGCCGAGCCGGTTCGCCTCGACGTCGCGCACGCGCGCGAGCCACGTCGCGATCGCGACGAACACCAGCCCTTGCGTCAGGTCCAGCGGATTGACGAGCGGGACGAACGGTAGCGGCGCGGCGTCACCGGCACTCGCGACGTTGGCGTAGATCGTCCAGGCGAGCGACGCGACGAGCAGTGGAATCGCGCCGATGACGAGCCACGCGCGTCGGTGGGTGCCGAACGGCCACCCGCCGCGCGACGTCAACCGGCAGATCGCCAGCACAACAAGCGCCGGCACGAGTCCCCACGGTACGAGTTGCCAGGCACTGCCGGCGACGTTGTCGCGCGCGAGCCACGCCAATTCACCGGCGATGACCAGCGTCGCGAGCCAGCCCAGCATCGCGTGCAGCGAATCGATCACGGCCGGCGCAACCGACGCACGATCGAACCTTCGCAGCAGCAGCACGAGCACGGCCAGCGCGAACGGCCACGCGAGGCCGCCCAGGCCGCCCAGCAGATGCCCGCCACCCGCGTGGACGGCCACGATGCGGTAAGCGGCGATCAGCAACAGTGCCGGCGGCAACGCGAGCGCCGGCACGCGGGCGAGCGGCCAGTCGAGCCGCTTCGCCGCAGCGTCGAACAGCGCCCCGGACGCGGCGACGAACATCACGAGAGCCGGGATGCGCGCCTCCGGTGCGACGAAGCGCTCGATCTCCCGCACGCCCGCACCGAGCCACCACAGCACGCCCCATCCGAACACGACGGGCACGAGCGCGCGCTCGGTGCCGGTGATTGCCGGCGCACGTCCCATGACGCGCGCGCTGATGAGTCCGCCGAGCGCAACCAGCAGCGCGCCGACGAAATCGCTGTTCAGGACGGGCAGCGAGCCGCCGACGAGGCGGTGGGTCCAGACGCTGAATCCGAGTCCGAACGCGATGCCCGCCGCCACCTGCAGCAGCAAACCGAAAGCGCGCGGCCCGAGTCGCTGTTGCCGCACACCGACCCAGACCAGCGCGGCACCTTCGAGCGCCCACGTCGCGGACGTGAGGCGCGCATCGAGTGCGAGCGGGACGGCGAGCGTCGCGAACACGATGCCGAGCGCCAGAAAGGCCTCGACGAGGAGCCGCAGGTCGTCGCGATGGCGCGTGTAAAGCAGGCGCGCGAGCGCGAGATAGAGGGCCGATGCGGCCAAGGCGCTCCAGGCCATCGCGTACTCGATCGGGCGGACGAGCGCGCCTTGCAGTCCGGCAGCGACGAGCGGCGTGCCGAACACGAGCGTGGCGTCGACGTAGTGCCTGACCTCGATCGACTTGCGCAACGCGTACAGCGTCGCGATGCCGACGTAGAACAGGAAGAACAGGATCAGGAACGGTTCCGTCGTCGCGAAATCCTCGGGCCGGTAGCGGGTGACGCCCCACAGCGTGCCGACGACGAATGTGCACGCGAAGCCCACGATGTTCAGTAGTCGCCACGCCTTGAACCACGCGATCGCGAAGATGCCCGCATTCAGCACGGCGAAATAGGCGAACAGCATCACGTGGCTGCCGCCGCCGGTCGACGTCAGGATCGGGGCCGCGAAACCGCCGACGATACCGAGCACGGCAAGCGCCATCGCGTCCTGTCGCACGGCAAGGAAGCTCGACAGCGCAGCAATCCAGAACAGCAAGCCGAAGGCGGCGCTCGCCGGCAAAAGCTGATACAGGCGCAGCGCGGCGAAAACGGTCAGGTACAGGATGCCGATCGCCGCACCCTGCAGGCTCATCGCGTAACCGGTGCGCGACGCCCGCAGCCGCCATCCGAACCCCAGCAGCACGATCCCGCCGAGCGCCACGGCGGCGAGCCGCAGCTCGATCGGCACGGTGACATGCTCGGCGGCGTACTTCAACAGGAATGCGACACCGATGAACAGCAGGACGACACCGACGCGCGCGAGCGTGTTGCCGCCCGCGATGAAGCGCCACAGCTTGTTGGGCTCGCGAGGCTCACCGGACGCGGCGCGGGCGCGGCCGTACGCGGGGATCGGCGGGATGTCGGCGTGCACTGCGGTCGCGTCGGTCGAAGCGACGGTTTCGGCGCGCATGCGCGGAGCGCCCGCGTCGGCATCAGCGGCCGGCGCGTCGAGCGGCGGCATCGCTTCTGCGGGCCGCGTGCGTCCAAGACCGGGCGTCGCGGCCTCCGCTGCGGGCGCAGCGGGCAGCGCCGCTTCCACGCCCGCCGGGAGCACGCCCGCGACCGTTGTGATGCGAAGCGCCGATTCGAGCGCTGCGATTCGCCGCTCCATTGTCTGCATCCGCTCGGCGACGCGCGGATCGAGCAGCAGGAACGGATCCGCATCGGCGTCGGCGAACGGCGCCGCCGCCGGCAAACGGGCAGCGGCGCGCGTCTTCCGCCACGAATTGAACACCAGCCCCGCGATAAGACCGACGAAACCGCCGGCAAGTGCAGCGTCGAGACCCCGCCCGATCATCATTCCGACCACTACACCCAACAACGTCGTCACGATCGGCATCGACTCTTTCCCCTTCGTCGCGCCGATCAGCGGACGTCGCCGCGCAGCGCGCTCACGCGCGCGAACAGCGCATCGGCCGTGGCCTCGCCGGCACGCACGGCCGGCGCTGCGACGAGCGCGATCCGCGAAAAGATTCCGCGGAAGCGGTGCACCGCGCCCCCCTGCGACCGCGACAACAAGCTCCCCCACAACCCGCGCAACGCCATCGGTACGACGGGAACCGGCGTCGTCGCGAGAATCTGCTGGATGCCGGGGCGAAACGGATTGATGTCACCGGTGCGTGTGATCTCGCCTTCGGGGAAGATGCCGACGACTTCGCCGGCGGCAAGCGCGGCGGCAACCTCGGCGAACGCGCGGTCCTTCATCGCAGAATCCTCGCGAGCCGGTGCGATCGGGATCGCGCGCATCACCTTGAAGATGTACGAAAGCAACGGAAAGCGGAAGATCCTGTGATCCATCACGAACCGGATCGGCCTTCTTACGCACGCGGCGATCACGACCGCATCGACATAGCTCACGTGATTGCACACGACGACGCACGGCCCGTCGTCCGGTATGTTCTCGAGACCCTCGACCCGCACGCGATAGAACGTGTGCACGAGCAGCCACGCGAGGAAGCGCATCAGGAACTCGGGAACGAGGGTGTAGATGTATGCGGCGACGAGCGCGTTCATCACGCCGACGACGAGGAAAAGCTGCGGGATCGACACGCCGGCCTGCAGCAGGCCGATCGCGACGATCGCGGAAACGACGATGAACAGGGCGTTGAGGATGTTGTTCGCCGCAATGATTCGCGAACGGTGCGAGGGCTGCGACCGCGACTGGATCAGCGCGTAGAGCGGCACCGTGTAGAAGCCGCCGAACACGCCGAGCAGCACGATGTCGATCGCGATGCGCCAGTGCGCGGGGACGGCCAGGAATGCCGTCACGCCGCTCGTTCCCGACGCGTTCATTCCGCGCGACGCGAGCCACAGGTCGATCGCGAACAGCGTGAGCCCGATCGAGCCGAACGGCACGAGGCCGATCTCGATCTTGCGGCCCGACAGCCGCTCGCACAGCAGCGATCCCACGCCGATGCCGATCGAGAACAGCGCCAGCAGCAGCGTGAACACGTGCTCGTCGCCGCCGAGCACGCGCTGGGTGAACGCCGGAAGTTGGGCCAGGTAGATCGCGCCGTAGAACCAGAACCACGAGATGCCGAGCATCGAGCGCCAGACGACGAGGTTTTCCTGCGCGATCTTCAGGTTGCGCCACGTTTCGGTGACGGGATTCCAGTTGATGGCAAGTTCAGGCGCGACGGCAGGTGTCAGCGGGATTCGCCGGCTCGTAAGCCAGCCGGCAATGGCCACCACGATCGTGAGTACGCCCGCGAGCAACGTTCCATCCGGCTTGATCGCAACGACAAGCCCGCCGGCGATCGTGCCGAGCAGGATCGCGACGAACGTGCCGGATTCGACGAGGCCGTTGCCGCCGACAAGCTCGCTCATCGCGAGGTGCTGCGGCAGGATCGCGTACTTGACCGGCCCGAACAGCGTCGAGTGCAGGCCGAGCAGCGCGAGCGCCGCGAACAGCAGGCCGATGCTCGGCAGGACGAACCCGGCCAGGCCGATCACCATGATCGCGATCTCGAGCAGCTTGATCCAGCGGATCATCCGCGATTTCTCGTACTTGTCGGCGAGCTGGCCCGACGTCGCCGAGAACGCCATGAACGGCAGGATGAAGATCGCGCCGATCAGGTTGACGATCATGCCGCTGTCGACCGCCAGATTCTTCGCGGCCTCGAACGTGACGAACACGACAAACGCATTCTTGAAGATGTTGTCGTTGGCCGCACCGAGAAACTGCGTCCAGAAGAACGGCGCGAAGCGGCGCTCGCGGAGCAGCGCGAACTGGCCAGGGACCCTGGGAGCGTTCATCGCGGGAAGCTTTCGGGGGCGCCGGGCATGGTTGGCAGGTGACGGTCGCGCGGTCGAACGACGGCGGCGCATTATCGCGCAGTCCGGCTTGCGCTACCGCAACGAGCACGGCGCGTTCGGAATCGCGTCGCGATTCGCTCCGCTACACTGCGGGCCGATGATTGCGCGCAACGACCCGCGGCGAGTGAACGAGCGCTGCGCCGGCAATTCGAACCTCCGTTGACGACGCCGTCGACATCGTTGCGGACGTGGATGCTGGCAATTCCGGTCGCGCTGGCAGCCACGCTGTACGCGCGCTTCTTTGCCGGCTACTGGCTCGGCGACGATTTCGGTGCGCTGGCAAGCGGCTTGCGCACCGCGCAACAGGGTGAAACGCTGCGCCAGGCATGGGCGCACCTCTTCGCGCCCGCCGCGTCCGAAGGCGCGTTCTACCGACCGGCGATGAGTGCCGCCGTGCTTTTCAACGCCGCGCTGGCCGGCACGCGTTTCGCAGGCTGGTTCGCCGTCAATTTCGCGATGCACCTGGCGAACGTCGTGCTGGTCGCGATTGCCGTGGCCACGCTTGCGCGGGCGTGCGGCCGCGACGGCCGCCTCGCCGGCGTGGTCGCAGCGTGCCTGTTCGCTGCGTGCCCGCTGCTGGCCGAAGGCGTATTCTGGATTTCAGCGCGTGCCGACGCCGCGGTGACGCTGCTGACGCTCGCGGCGATGCTCGCGTGGGTCCGCGCGCGCGTATCGGTTGCGGCGGCCTGCGCGGTTCCCCTATGCGTGCTCGCAGCGCTCGGCTTCAAGGAATCGGCAGCGGTGTTCCCGTTGCAGATCGCGCTCGTCGCGTTCGCGTGGCCGTCGCGGCCGGCGCGCGGGCAGATCGCTTCGATCGTCGCGTGCTTCGCGTTCGTCGCGCTGTTTTTCGCAATGCGCGCACATCTGTTCGGCGACATCTGGCACGTGTATCCGACCAGCGCCGTGGCGTCGCCAGACGAGCGGTTCCGGCATGCGATCGCCTCGCTGCTCCCGTGGTGGCGCGGGCTGTCGCGGTCCGCGCCCGCCGCGGGCACTGCTTACGTCGTCGCGCTCGCCATCGCGATGGCGACGGTGTTGCTCGCGACGCGCGGCGGGCAACGACTGCTCGCGGCCGCGTTGTTCATGGCGTCGGTCGGGCTCTGCGCAGCAACGCTGATGAACCTGGGCGGCATGAATCCGTCCGGTGAAGGCGGACGACTCGCCTATTCGCCCTTCGCGTGGCTGGCACTCGCCCTTGGCGTGGCGAGTGCCAAGCCGCTCGTCGGAGCGGATCGACCCGCCACGAGCGCATCGCGTCGCGCGGGCGTCGCGGCACTGGTCGCCGCGACGATCATCGGGACGTTCGTGCTCGAGCGTGAACTGCGCGATGCGCATGCGGCGCAGGACCAGCTGCACGCGCTGGCGCAGGTGACGCGCGAGTGGGCGGCGCTGCACCCGGGCCTTACGCTGCTCGTCATCGATGGCGCGCGCGGGGCTGTCGTCACCGGACGCAACGCGCAAGGCGCGCTTGTGCTGCCGCCCATCCAGCAGGAGCCGCTGCTGCATCGGATGCTGCCGACACTTCCCGCGGAGATCGAGTCGCGTTACGACCAGCTGCAGCAGGGACTGGCGACGCGACTCGACGCGCTGCGTCCATCGTTCGTCGATGCAGGCGTCCTGCAGCGGCTTGCCGCGCACGACACGGCGCGCTGGCCCGAACACTATGGTTGCTGGTCGGCGAGCGAGCGCCGGATTGTCGAGCTTCCGGCACCCGATCCGGCGCAGCGTCGCGCGTGGGCCGACGCAGTGCGCGAATCCGCCGCGCGTTGCGCTGATCAATAGCGCTAGCGCTGACCCCGACTTGCGGTCGCCTTGACCTGCCGCAAGCATCATCCGGCCTGGCGGCCGCCACGACGCGGCAGACCGAAGGCAACGACCGGGTGCTCTTCTTCGAGAGCGGCTTCGGGCTCGGGTTCATGGTGAAGTCCTCGTTCTCGCCCTTCGGAGGGCCCGCGAGCTTCGGGCACTACGGCATGGGCGGATCGGTGGGCTGCGCCGATCCCGAACACGGCCTCGCCATCGGGTACGTGATGAACAAGATGCTGTTCGGGATGAACGGTGACGCACGGAGCCAGGCGCTGTTGTCGACGGTCGACCGCATCGTCGGCTGAACTGTGGGGGTGACCACCCCCGATCCCGTCGCCGAAGCCGGCCGGCGGCGCACGTTCGCCATCATCTCCCACCCCGACGCGGGCAAGACCACGCTCACCGAGAAGTTGCTCCTGTACGGCGGTGCGCTGGGCCGCGAGGCCGGTGCGGTCAAGGCGCGCAGCGA
>Ga0207708_10000694_pt1 | contig 25537 bp, 18 predicted proteins | sample KBSK5101metaG_FD_184340 | JGI IMG/M metagenome (GOLD analysis project Ga0207708, IMG submission 184340) | Corn, switchgrass and miscanthus rhizosphere microbial communities from Kellogg Biological Station, Michigan, USA - KBS K5-10-1 metaG... | ecosystem: Host-associated > Plants > Roots >...
GGCTTCTGCGTCGACGGCGCCTGCTGCGGCACCGCCTGCGCGCTCAAGTGCCTGAGCTGCAGCGGCTCGGGCTCGCTGGCGAGGTGCACGGCGCTCCCGTCCGGCGCGATCTGCGGCGCCACGAGCACCTGCGACGGAGCGGGGATCTGCCGGACCGACTGATCTAGATGGGAGGGGAGAGGGTGGGGGCCCCCACCCTTCCCCTCCCATGCCCTCCCGCGATGGTGCGCGGCGAGCAGAGCTCGCCGGCTCCCCACGCGAACGCGCCTGCTCAGCGCGTGTCGATCGGACGCAGCGACGATCGCGGGTCGTCCTGCGTGACCGCGAGCGCCGCGCCGACGCCGCCCACCACGACGACCGCGGACACCGCGACCCAGAACCAGGCGCGGCGGTAGACGGGCGGCGCGCGGCTGTCGCCGGTCTTCGCGGCGACGGACGCCGTGGGATCGGTGGCCGCGGCGTGCTCGACGGCCGCCGGCGCGGGCGCCGCAAGTGACGGCACCGGCGGCGGCGGACCGCTTGCCGTCGCGTTCGCCTGCTCGCCGGCGAGCCTGTCCATCTCGGCGATCAACCGCTCGGCCGCGGGACGATTGGGACTGCGCGGATCGAGCGCGGCGTAGCGCCGAAAGAAGAACTGCGCCCGCTCGTAGTTGCCCATGTTCCGGTAGCACTGCCCGATGTTGAACAGGAACGCAGGCAGCGGCTCGGCGTCGTACGCGGCCTGGTAGTCGACCAGCGCCTCGTCGAAGCGGCCGGTGTTGAACTTCGCTTCGGCTTGCTCGAACAGGATACGGCCCGGCCGCTCGCCCGCCGCCGCCGCGCGCGCGGCGAGCAGCGCGCCGAACAGCACGATCATTGCGGGGCGCTTCATCGATACGGATCCAGCGTCATCGCCTTGTTCAGGCGCGGCGGCGTGCGCGCCGCGCGCCTCGGCACCGGCGCCGCGCCACGGTCACGCGGCCGATCGATCGCGGCCGCCGCCGGCGCCGGCGGGACGGAGACGGGCGCCGCCGTCGCCGCGACGACCGCGCTCGGTGCGGCCGGGACGGTGGCCGCGGGCGGCGGCGCGCCGCCGCGGGCGCGCAAGGCGCCGAATACGGCGACGGCGGCCAGCGCCAGCGCCGGAGCGATCACGGCCGCCGCGCGCGGGCCTCGCTTCCACTGCACGAGACGCTTGCCCCGGATACGGCCGGCGACGGCGTGATCCCCGGCGGCGAGACGCCGGAACATGTCGGCCAGCTCCGCCGCCGACAGCGACCGCTCCGCCGGGTCCTTGATCAAGCACGATTGGATGATCGCGTCCGCGGCGCGACCGATGTCCGTCGCGAGCAGCTCGTCCGAAAGACGCGGCGGCGGCGCGTTGACCTGCTTGATCAGCAGGTCAGCGACGTACTCGGACAGGAACGGCAGGCGCCCGGTGACCAGCTCGTGCAGCATGATGCCGACGGCGTAGATGTCGCTGCGCTGATCGATCGCCTTGCCGGCGCACTGCTCGGGCGACGCGTACGCGGGCGAGCCCATGAACGTGCCTTCGATCGTCGCGGTGGCGGCGCCGACGTCCGGCCGCAGCGCCTTCACCAGACCGAAGTCCAGCAGCTTGACGAAGTCGCGATTCGGGCCGCGCTCGACGAGGAAGACGTTCTCGGGTTTGAGGTCGCGGTGCACGAAGCCCGCGCGGTGCACCGCCGCCAGGCCCGCGCAGACCTGCGCCATGATCGGCAGGTAGCGCTCGGGCGGCAGCGGACCGTCCGTCTCCAGCACGTCGGCCAGCGATCGACCGTCGAGCAGCTCCATCACCAGCGCGTGATCGGGCTGGTCCGCGTCCGGCACCAGGATGTCGCTGATCTCGACGATATGGGGGTGGTTGATCAGGTTGACCGCCTTCGCCTCGGCGAACAGGCGGTCGATGACGCCGGGCACGATGCCGTAGCGGTGGACGATCTTCATCGCGGCCCGGCGGCCGATGCGCGTGTGCTCGACCTCGAACACGCGGCTGGTCGTTCCCTGGCCGAGCTGGCGCAGGATGCGGTACGGCCCGATCATCTCGCCGACGACGGGCGTGCTCGCGCGTGTGATGCCCGGTTTCACGCTGTCCAATGTGGTCACGGCGACGCCGATTCGACCTCGGTGCATACCCCGGCGACGCAGGTGGCACCCGACCCGCATTTCATCTTCGCGGGGATCGCGCACTTCCCCGCCCCGTCGCAGACGCCCGCCGGCACGACCATCTCAGCCTTGGCCCCTTCGCAGGCTGCCGCGGCGCACGCCGTTCCCGCCGGATAGAACGCGCAGGTTCCGCCGACCGCGCAGATGCCCGTGGTCCCGCAGCTGGCGGCGCCCTGGTCGCCACACTTGCCGCGCGGATCCGCCGTGCCGCCCGCGACCGGGCGGCACAGCCCGGGGCTGTCGCCGAGCCCGCAGGAATGGCAGGCGCTCCCGCAATCCGATTCGCAGCAGAAGCCGTCGACGCAAAAGCCGGTCACACATTCGGCGGCGAGGCTGCACGTCTCACCGTTCGACTTGCCGGGCGCGCCGCCCGAGCCACCGGCGCCGCCGCCGCCCGAGCCGCCGCCGCCCGCCATCACGATCTCGACGTCCTTCATCGCGCCCCGCGCAACCGTCACGTCGCCGGCGCCGCTGCCGACGACCGCGCCGGCGAGGAGCGCGCTCGCTTCGCAATGCAGCTGGCTACCGTCCAGATCGTCCCGCAGGTAGACCAGCACATCTTGATCGCCCGGCTGGAACGGCCCCTGATAGCGGCCCGCGGTCGCCGGATCGACGACCAGCTCGCCCCCGGCGCGCGTCACCCGAAATTGCAGCTCGTCGTACTGCAGCGATCCGACGCGCGCATGGATGTGAACGCCCGTGTCCGATCGCCCGCATCCTGCGAGCGTCGAAATGACGGCGATCCCGAGCCAGTTCGCGGTCTTCCGCACCTTGCCAAGCTAATGTCGCCCGCGAAGGTGGCAATCTACCGAAACGATCAGCCGATCGCGACGCGCGGCGAAACCGGATCCGCCACGCTCTCGCGCGCGGCCAGGGCTCGCGGCGTCGCCGCCGGGAGCGTCACCGCGAACGTCGTGCCGTCTGCGTCGCTTGAACGGACGTCGATTCGCCCGCCGTGCGCGGCGACGATCCGCTCGGCGATGAAGAGGCCGAGGCCCAGGCCACCCGGGCGTCCTACGGCGTCACCGTCGGAGAGGCGGTGGAAGGCCTCGAAGATCCGCGACAGGGCGTCCGCGGGTATCGACGGACCGTCGTTTCGCACCTCGAGGATCGCGTCGCTCGCGACGCGCCTCACGCGGACGTCGACGCGGCCCCAGCCGTGGGCGATCGCGTTCCCGACCAGATTCGATACGACCTGCGCGAGGCGATCGGGATCCCACGCACCATGAATCGGTTCGTCGCTGTACACGGCGATGTCGGCGCGCGGATTCGCGGTGCGCAGCTCGTCGACGGCGAGGCGGACGATCTCGCCGAGCTCGGTGCCGGGCCGGGCCTTCACGGGAATTCCTCCGGCCTGGCGCGCGCGCGCCAGGTCGAGCAGCTGGTCGACCAGCCTCGTCATCCGTTTCGCGCCCGAGATGACGTACTCGACGGATCGCGCCCAGCGGTCGGCGAGGTCGGCCTGCTTCAGGCGACGGGCCGCCATCAACACGGCGTTCAGCGGGTTGCGCAGATCGTGACCGAGGATGGCCACGAATCGTCCTTGCAGCACCGCCTGCTCGCGCAGCGCCTTCTCCAGCGCCTCCCGCCGTCCGATGTCGCGGTTGATCGCGAACAAGCTCAGTCCGAGGATCAAGAGACCGCCCAGCGCCGCGACATCGATCCACATCGCGGCGTCGAAGTTCCGGCGCGCCTGGATCGTTCGCGCCTGCAGGCGCGTGTCCTCGCGCGCACGCATCTCCGCGACCAGCTGCCTGATCCAGCCCATCAACGCCGCCGCCTCGTCTGACCGCACCAGGTCCAGCGCGCGCGTGATCTCCGTGCGGCGGTACAGCTCCAGGGTGGTGCGCAGCTCGGCGAGCTTCTGCCCCACCAGGCTGGCCAGCGCGTCCACGTTCTGCGCCTGCACGGCGTCGTCCGACGTCACGGTCCGTAGTTCGGCCAGCGTCGCCGGCAGCGCGCGCGCCGCGGCCTCGTAGGCCTCACGCGATTCCGAACGGCCGGTAATGAAGAAATCGCGCTGGCCCGTCTCCGCGTCGAGCAGCTCGGCCCGCACCGAATCGATCAGCCCCTGCGCGCGCTGGGTTCGGCTGATCCAGCCGCGGCTGGCGACGATGCCGCCGACGGTGGCCATGTCCGCGACGAACAGCGCCAGCACCACCGCCGCGGTGAGAATCGCGAATGGAACGGAAACCCGGAATCGCCGATGTCGCGAAGGTGTCATGACCGGACCGCGCTCGCGGACGCCTGAGATCTCGAACGCTCCAAACATGGGACTGCGCGCGGCGTGGTCAACGCCGTTTCCCCGATCCTCGAATGTTTTTCTCGGGGCCTACCTTGACAGCGATGTGAGAGGTACCCACGCTCCCTGGCGTTGTACGTCATTGCCTGACCTGGTGACGGTGGGAGGCGACGGTCTCGGATGGCGCGATGGGCGAAAAAGAATTCGCGGCGCTGCAGCAGGATTGGTTCCGGCGACTCACCACCTGCGGCGCCGTTACAGCAGCCGGGTTCACCGCTCTCCTGGCGGGGCTGGGCGTCTGGCTGCACGTCACCGTTCTCCTGATCGGCGCCGCGATCCTCGGAGCGGTCTTCCTGCTCACGCTGATCGCGCTCGCCCTGGGGCGGCGCGGCCGTTTGCTGGCGGCCGCGCAGCTGCTGGCGATCGCGGGCGTGGCGCACGCCATCATCCAGTCGTACCTGTTCCCCTTCGCCGCCTCGGTGCTGGCTGTCTCGGTTGTCTTTTCCGTCGCTTGCGTCCTCCCCTACGTCCACGGGCGGCCGCTGCGCTGGCTGGTCGTCGGCAGCATACTTTCGTCCCTGGCCATCGCCACGCTGCCCCAACTGTCGCCGTTCCGCGACGTCGTCCCGCACGCCGCGCAGCAGCTGATCGCGATGGCGGCGCTGCCCGCGGTGACGATCTTGACGTCGCTGCTTCTGCTGCAGTTCGCCGAGCGCATCCGGTACACGCGCGAAGCTGAATCCGCGGCGCACGCCGAAACCGAACAAACGCGGCGCGTGCTGGAACAGACCGGGCAGCGCCTGCAGATCGCGCTGGCCACCGCAGGCATCGGCATCTGGGTGATGGATCTCGACACGGGCGCCACGGGCCTCGACGATCGCTGCCTTTCGATCTTCGGCGTGCTGCGCGGTACGCCGTTCGCCTACGCGACGTTCCTGGAGCTCGTCCACCCCGACGATCGCGCGCGCGTCGACGCCGCCGTCCACCACGCCGTCAACGGCAAGGACAGCGGCAAGTGCGACCTCGACTACCGCATCACCGGCAGGGACGGCGGCGGCGAGCGCTGGATCCGTTCGACCGCGCAGCTGTTCGTCGACGGCAGCAACGGCGTCCGATTGATCGGCACGGTCCAGGACGTGACGATCGCGCGGACCGGCGAGGCCGACCTGCGCGCCGCCAAGGAGCTGGCCGAAAGCGCCAATCACGCCAAGGACGAATTTCTGGCGATGCTCGGGCACGAGCTGCGCAATCCGCTCGCGCCCATGCTCACCGCCGTGGAGCTGCTGCGGGTGCGGCTCGGCGAAGCCGGGGCGCGCGAGCGCGACGTGATCCAGCGACAGGTCCGCAACCTCGCGCAGCTTGTCGACGACATGCTGGACGTCGCCCAGATCCGGAAGGGCAAGATGACGATCGCGAAGGAGTCGATCTACGCGCGCCAGGTCGTGGCGAAGGCGCTGGAGCTGGTGACGCCCATGCTCGAGGAGCGGCGCCACCGACTGGAGGTCGAGATCGAGCCGCCGTCGCTCGTCATCGTCGGGGACGAGCGGCGCCTGGTCCAGGCGGTCACCAATCTCCTCACGAACGCCGTCAAGTACACGGACCCCGGCGGATCGATCCGCGTCGCCGTCGGCGACGACGGGACGGAGATCGTCCTGCGCGTATCGGACACGGGCCGCGGCATGTCCGCGGATTTCCTCCCGCGCGCGTTCGACCTCTTCGTGCAGGGCGACCGGACGCCCGACCGCAGCGAGGGGGGGCTGGGGCTGGGCTTGCCCATCGTTCGATCGATCGTCGAGCGACACGGCGGCTGGGTGTCCGCCACCAGCGCGGGCGCCGACCAGGGCAGCGAGTTCGTGATCCGGTTGCCGTCGGCCACGGCCGACACGCCCCTGCCCGCCGTCCGGCCCATGTTCGCCGGCGACGGCGCGGGCTCGGCCCAGCCGAAGGTGCTGATCATCGATGACAACCAGGACGCGGCTGAATCGCTCCACGCACTGCTCACGGACTACGGGTTCTCGTGCGCATCGGCGCTGGACGGCCCTTCGGGACTGCAAGCGGTAGCCGCCTTCGCCCCCGATGCCGTGCTGCTCGATCTGGGACTTCCCGGCGTGGACGGGTACGAGGTGGCGCGGCAGATCCGAGCGCGGCCGGGCGGCGAGAGCCACATGCTGATCGCCGTGACGGGATACGGAGGGCAGCGGGATTACGAACAGTCGTCGCTGGCGGGCTTCGACGCCCACATGGTCAAGCCCGTGGACCCCGATCAGCTGCTCGCCGTGCTGCGCCGGATCCGCCAGCCCGACATGGCCGCGATCGCACAGCGGCAGCCGGCCGTCGTCGATCGATCGTCCGCGACGACCTGAACGTCGCGGCCGCGATGGTTACGTTTCCTCGAAGCTCACGCCTGAGTTCAGGGCCGGGAGCGAAGCGCGGAGGTGAGGGATGGGGCGGTTCATGGGAGGCACGGGGGTTCTGGGTGTTGCATCGATCGTCCTGGCCGCGGGTGCCTGCTCGATCGACGAGCGTGGTTTGACGGGAGCTGGCGGCGCGACCGGCGTCAGCGGCGTGGCCGCAGACGGAAGCGCTGGCAGCGCGGGCGGCCCGGGCGGTGGGACGGGCGGCGCTCCGGTGCCGGCGCACTTCGAGACGACGCGCGGGAACATGATCCCGCCGGGCGGGCGGGGCGCGTTGCTGCCAGACGGGCGTGTCTTCATCCTCAACGAGGCCGGCGCTCAGACCTTCGATCCCGCGTCCGGGACGTTCACGTTCGCGGGCAACCTGATCACGCCGCGCTGGGCGACGGCGGCGGTGCTCGCCGACGGGCGCGTGCTGGTCGCTGGCGGCGAGATCGTGGTCGACAATCGCACTCAGCCCCTCGCCGAGACGGAGATCTACGACTTCGCCCAGGGCGCGTTCGTACCCGGGCCTCCCATGACGCAGCCGAGAGCCTCTCTCACCGCGACCAGGATGCACGACGGTCGGATCCTGGTCGTCTGTGGCGACACGGCCGAGGTGCTCGACGCCGCGGCGACGGCGTTCACGCCCGTCGGCAACACCACCGTCACCTACTACGGGCACTCCGCGGTGTTGCTGGCCGACGGCCGCGTGATGGTGGCAGGCGGGAACGATCCCCGCAGCGTGGGCGGCGGCCAGCGCGCGGAGGTCAACCTCTTCGATCCCGCGACCAACACCTTCCGCGAAACCTCGCATCTGCAGTTCGGCAACGGCACGGGCCTGGTGGCGCTGCCCGACGGGCGCGCGCTCAAGACGGGCGGCTATTTCGGTTTCGAGAAGAGCGACGGCGCAACGACGTGGGAGCCGGTCAACGAGTCGGTCGCCAGCGTCGGCCCGATGCTGGAGGCGAACATCGGCACAGACGGGACCGTGCTGTCCGACGGACGCGTGCTGTTCACGTTCGGGGCGTCGTCCGAGCTGTTCGATCCGGCGACGAATACGTTCTCGCCGGGCCCGGCGCCGGCGCCCGGCCCGTTCCCGAGCGGCGTGCTGCTGCGCGACGGGCGCGTGCTGTTCACGGCGAACCTCGTCCAGGCGCCGATACCCGCCACGCTGTTCGTGCCCGCGACGCCCTGACCCCCCGCCATCCGAAATTCCGTCACCCGAAAACTAGGGCTAGCAGCTCAGCCGCGGCACCTTAAACTTGGGCCCGTGGCGACGCCTGGACGATGGAAAAGGTACCTGCTGATCGCGGCTGGCTTGCTCGTCGTCATCGGGCTGCTGGCGGGAATCAAGGGCGCCCAGATCGGAAAGCTGATCGGGATGGGCAAGCAGTTCCAGGCGATGGGGCCGCCGCCGGAGGCGGTGGGATCGGCGCCCGCGCAGGCGGAGGCCTGGGAGACGACGGTGTCGGCGGTCGGCAGCATCTCCAGCCTGCGCAACGTCGCCGTCAGCGCCGAGGTCGCGGGCACGGTCAGCAAGATCCGCTTCGAATCGGGACAGATCGCGAAGGCGGGTCAGGTGCTCGTGGAGCTGGACGCCGAGGTCGAGCGCGCGCAGATGGCGTCGGTCGAGGCGCGCCGCGATCTGGCGACCCGCAACGCCGAGCGCTCGCGCAAGCTGGCCGCCGGCAACGTCATCAGCAAGGCGCAGCTGGACGACGTCGAGGCGCAGGCCAAGACCGCCACCACGGACACCGCGGCGCTGCGCGCCCAGGTCGAACGTAAGATCATCCGGGCGCCGTTCCGCGGGCGGCTGGGTATCCGCGCGGTCAACGTCGGCCAGTACCTGACGCCCGGTACGATGGTGACGACGCTGGACGCGATGGGCGGCACGTTCGTGGACTTCACGCTGCCGCAGGACGAGCTGGCGGTCGTCGCCGTCGATTTGCCCGTGCGCGTGACCATGGAAGGTGCGAAGGAGGCGATCACGGGAACGATCACCGCCATCGACCCGACCGTCGACCCGACCACGCGCAACGTGAAGGTCCGCGCGGCGATCCCCGAGCTGCCCAGCACGCCGCGGCCCGGCACCTTCGTGACCGTCGACGTCATCAAGCCGACGCAAGCGAAGGTGGTGGCTGTGCCGACGACGGCGATCGTCCACGCGTCATACGGCGACTCGGTGTTCGTCATCGAGGACAAGAAGCCGGGGACGCCGGGGATGGACAAGACGCCCGACGGCAAGACGGTCCAGATCGCGCGCCAGCAGTTCGTGCGCACGGGCGCCGCGCGCGGCGACTTCATCGCCATCAACAAGGGCGTCAACGCCGGCCAGCAGGTGGTCAGCGCGGGCGCCTTCAAGCTGCGCAACAACGCGCCCGTGGTCGTCGACAACAGCGTGCAGGCCAAGCCGCAGCTGTCGCCCCACCCGCCGAACCGCTGACGCCATGAGGATCACCGACCTCTTCCTGCGCCGGCCGGTGCTGGCGATCGTCGTCAGCGTGCTGATCATCGTCGCGGGCCTGCAGGCGATCCGCGGCCTGAACGTGCGCCAGTACCCGAAGCTGGAGAGCGCCACCGTGACGGTGCGGACGGTCTATGTCGGCGCCAGCGCCGACCTGGTGCGCGGCTTCATCACCACGCCGCTGGAACGCGCCATCGCCGCCGCCGACGGCATCGACTACATCGAATCGCAGAGCGTCCTCGGGCTGTCGACGATCAACGTCCGGCTGAAGCTGAACTTCAACGCGCCGGAAGCGCTGGCCGACATCAGCGCGCGCGTGAACCAGGTCCGCGCCGACCTGCCGCCCGAGGCGCAGGTTCCGGCCATCCAGGTCGAACCGTCCGACGCGCAGATCGCCGCCATGTACCTGGGCTTCACGTCCGACGTGCTGCAGGACAACCAGATCACCGACTATTTGATCCGGGTGGTGCAGCCGCGGTTGTCGGCGATCGGCGGCGTGCAGCGCGCCGAGATCCTGGGCGCGCGCACGTTCGCGCTGCGCGCGTGGCTGAAGCCGGATCGGATGGCGGCGTTGAACGTCACGCCGTCGCAGCTGCGGCGGGCGCTCGCCGCCAACAATTACCTGACCGCCGCGGGCACCACCAAGGGCGGGCTCACGCAGCTGAACGTCGCGGCGAAGACCGACCTCCGCTCGGCGGACGAGTTCAAGCGGCTGGTGATCCGCGAGCAGAACGGCACCCTGGTGCGGCTGGAGGACGTCGCGTCCGTCGAGCTGGGCGCCGACGAGTACGACCAGGACGTGCGGTTCTCGGGGCAGCAGGCGGTGTTCATGGGCGTGTGGGTGCTGCCCAGCGCCAGCACCATCGACGTGATCGGCGACGTCAACGAGGAGGTCAAGCGCATCAGCGCCGAGCTGCCGTCGGGGATGCAGGCGAAGGTCGCCTACGACTCGACCGCGTACATCAAGGACGCGATGCGCGAGGTCGTCAAGACGCTGAGCGAGACGATCCTGATCGTGATGATCGTGATCTTTCTGTTTCTGGGATCGTTCCGGTCGGCGCTGGTGCCGGTCGTCGCCATCCCCGTGTCGCTGATCGGCGGCGTGTTCCTGATGCAGGCGTTCGGCTTCACGCTGAACCTGCTCACGCTGCTGGCGATCGTGCTGTCGGTCGGCCTGGTGGTCGACGACGCCATCGTCGTGGTCGAGAACGTCGAACGCCACATCCGCGAGGGGCGGACGCCCTACCACGCGGCGCTGCTGGGCGCGCGCGAGCTGGTCGCGCCGGTCATCGCCATGACCATCACGCTGGCCGCGGTGTACGTGCCGATCGGCATCCAGGGCGGGCTGACGGGCGCGCTGTTCCGCGAGTTCGCGTTCACGCTGGCGGGCGCGGTCTTCATCTCCGGGGTGGTGGCGCTGACGCTGTCGCCGGTGATGTCGTCGCGCCTGCTGCGGTCCGAGCACCAGCACCGCTGGTTCGCGCGCAAGGTCGAGGGCGCGTTCGACGCCGTGCGGACGCGCTATTCGCGGATGCTGGCGGGGACGCTGAGCTTCCGTCCCGCGGTCTACTTGGTCTGGATCGTGCTGTCGCTGCTGCTGGTGCCGCTTTACATGTTCTCGCCCGGCGAGCTGGCGCCGCACGAGGATCAGAGCTTCGTGTTCGGCGCGATCGACGTCCCCGCCAACGCGACGCTGGAGCAGGTGACGACGTATTCGTCGCTGGTCGCCAAGGCGTTCGCCGAGACGCCGGAGTTCGAGCACAGCTTCCAGATCAGCTTTCCGACGAATGGCTTCGGCGGCATGGCGCTGAAGCCGTGGACCGAGCGGAAGCGCAGCGTGTTTCCCATCGAGCACGAGCTGAACATGAAGCTGGCCGGCATCACCGGCATCCGCGCGCCGGTGTTCCTGCCGCCGGCGCTGCCCAACCCGGGGCTGTTCCCCGTCGAGGTGGTGCTGTCGTCGACGGCGGAGCACGCCCAGCTGGTTCAGTACGCCGACCAGCTGGTCATGGCGGCGATGGCCAGCCACCAGTTCGCGTTCCCGCCCATCGTCGACGTCCGCATCGATCAGGCCAACGCCCAGATCGTCATCGATCGCAGCAAGGCGGCGTCGATGGGCGTGACGATGGAGCAGCTGGGCTCGGACCTGTCGTCGATGCTGAGCGGCAACTTCGTCAACCGCTTCAACATCGACGGCCGCAGCTACAAGGTGATCCCGCAGATCGAACGTTCGGGACGGCTGACGGCGGCGCAGCTAGCCGACATCCACGTGTCGGGGCCGGGTGGAAAGCTGATCCCGCTGTCGGCGATCGCGAGCATCCAGACGGGGCTGGAGCCGCGGTCGCTGAACCGGTTCCAGCAGCTGAACGCGATCAAGATCATGGGCCTGCCGACGCGATCGCTCGCGGACGGCCTCGCGGTGCTCGAGACGACCGCGGCGAAGGTCCTGCCGCCGGGATCGAAGCTGGACTACACGGGCGAGTCGCGGCAGCTGCGCCAGGAGTCGGGGCGGTTCCTGCCCGCGCTGGGCCTGGCGATGCTGGTCATCTTCCTTGTGCTGGCCGCGCAGTTCAATTCGTTCCGCGACCCGTTCGTCATCCTGGCGGGATCGGTGCCGCTGGCGATGTTCGGCGCGCTGATCTTCACGTTCCTGAAGTTCGCGGGCCCACCCGGGCTGACGTTCGGCTTGACCGAGGGGTGGACCACCACCCTCAACATCTATTCGCAGGTCGGCCTGGTCACGCTGGCGGGGCTGATCTCGAAGAACGGCATCCTCATCGTCCAGTTCGCGAACGAACAGCAGCTGAAGGGGATGGACAAGGTGTCGGCCGTGCGCGAGGCAGCGAGCATCCGCCTGCGCCCGATCCTGATGACGACCGTCGCGACCGTCGCCGGACACTTCCCGCTGACGCTGGTGTCGGGCCCCGGCGCCGTCGCGCGTAACTCGATCGGCATCGTGCTGGTCGGCGGCATGACCATCGGCACGCTGTTCACGCTGTTCGTCGTCCCCTCCGTCTACGTCCTCATCGCCAAGGACCACCGCAAGGAGAAGGCGAAGCGCGATGAGCTGGAGAACGCCCCCGACGAGCTGGTCCCGGGCAACGGCGGCGCGCCCGCGTACAACGCGGAGTGACTGCCGATCGGCGCGATCTCTTGATTTTTCTAATCGCCCGCTGGTAATCGAGCGCACCGCGCCAACGGGCGAATTTCTGCGCTGGCTAGCGGCCGGCGCAATGCCGTCGAGCCTGCTCGATCTGCGCAACTGCTCGGACTGAGCGCGTGGCGTGCTCGGATCGTGCACGGTCGACATTCCTTCGCGCCGGCGCTCGCCGGAGCGACAGCGAGTCGTCACAGCTTCCAGGTATTGCAGTGCGACGTCTTGTGGCATATTGCCTGCACTTTTTGGGGGACTGATCGCGATTGCAACTTAAGGGGAGTCGCAATGATCAGGTTCGAGGCTCAGGACGCGGCGGTTCGCACGACTAGCGCAACAGCGCAGTCGCCGGCCGCGCCGTACGCGGCGGCGAACCCCGCCGACGCGCTTGGTATCCTCGAGCGCGCGACGGCGATCCTGGAACGCCAGACCGCGGGCGCGGCGACGGCCGCTCGAGCGCCGGGCCCGCAAGCGAACATCTCGGCGAGCGCGATCGAGGATCTGAGGCAGCAGGCGCGCGACTGGATCGATCGCGTGCTGGCCATCGTGGGTCAGGGCGCGGCGCGAGACGCGATGGAGCGCGTCTCGGCGCCGATCGCGCAGATCGCGAGGCTCGCGCTCCCGTTTCTGTCGCCCGCCGGCATCACCCGACCGGGCGACATCGCGAGCATCCCGATGCGGCTGATGAACGACGCCCCCGCGGAGGCGCGGCCCGGATTCGCCGCCACGGATCTGCTCGGCGACGCGGGCCACCGCATCCCGGCGTCCGCGGTGTCGTTCTGGCCGGCATTCCCGATCATGCAGCCCGGCGAGCAGTCCGCTGTCGAGGTGCGCGTGACGGTGCCGACCGACGCGCACGCGGGAAATTACTCGGGCCTCATTCAAATCGTCACTCAACCCGACGCTCGTACGCTTTTCTCAATCAAGGTCGGTTAACGACGGCTCGCACACAGGAGACCAAAGCATGGACAGCTACAGCGCAGGCGTCGGCTGGACCGACGACCAGTGGAACCGGGTACAGAAGGCTGTAGTCGAGGAGGCGCAAAAGGCGCGCGTGGCCGCGTCGTTTCTCCCGCTGACCGGTCCCGTTGACGGATCGACCGTCGCGATACCGAATTTCACCCTCGCGCAACAAGCCGTTCCGGGAGCGCTCGCGGTTCCAGGCGTTCCGCCCGTGCGCTTCACGGTCGACAGCGATCCGACGCTGTTCTTGACGACGCTTTCAACGCTCGTTTATGTGCGCGGCGCCGAGCTGGCCGATCCCGAGATGGGAGCCGCTCTGGGCATGTTCCGGCGCGCGGCGACCGCGGTAGCGCGCCTTGAAGACGGGCTCGTGTTCCGCGGACGCCCGGCCGCGAACTTGCCCCCACCGCTCCCCGCCCCGATCCCGATCGTGGCGGTGACCGGAAACGGCGCCACCGACGGCTTACTTCCCTTTGGCGTTCCAGCTGCACCGGTGGGGGCGGCAATCGGCGTCGCCGGAATTCCTCCTCGCGCCGAAGTGCTCCTGAACGCCCCGATCGGCCCGTCCATCGTACCCGGTGTCGCGAATGCTATCGCAGCCCTGGAGGCCGTTGGCCACTCCGGGCCATTTGCCTGCGTGCTGGCCATGGATCTGTTCACCCTGGCCTGCTCACCGACGGGCAACCTCGTCATGCCGAGAGACCGCGTCCTTCCGTTCCTCGATGGACAGCTTTACCGGTCGAGCGCGCTTCCCGCTGGGTATGGCCTCGTGATCGCGCTGGGCGGCGCGCCCATCGAGCTGGTGGTTGCTTCAGACATCTGCGTGAAGTTCCTGCACGCGACCGAGGAGCCGCGCCATGTATTCAGGGTTTCAGAACGCGTCGCTCTGCGGGCGAAGGAGCTGACCGCGGTCGCGGTTCTGCACACGTGAGCAATCACGCCCTCAGGTGCCATGCCACGCTCAGGAAAGAAAATTCAGAAAGGAACAGCAGCCATGAGCCAAGCAGAGATCGATGCCATCGCGGAACTTGTTCGCAGGAAGCTCGGGGAGGATTTCGAGAGAGAGCGAGCGGAATGGCGGGCAGCTCTCGAAAAAGCCAATGAGGCGGCCAGAAAAGCGGAAGCGGCAGCCAAACAGGCTGAAAAGGCGAAGGTTCTCATCGAGGCCGAGGAGGTGGGAAGCGCGAACACCGTCGTGAACCCCGGGCCCCCGCCGGACGATTTCGCCGCCCGGATGGCGAGAGCCGGGCAAGACGAAGCCACGCGTGTGAGGCAGCAGCAGCAGGCTGAGGCCGACAGAAGAGCAGCGGCCAACGGCTTCAGGAATCATGGCAGCGAGGGCTGAGCCGAACAGGCCGCGATGAGGATCTCGCACGATGGTCTGACGCTCTGGTACGCCACGCCCGACGCCCCGGGGCCGTTCGAGGACGGCGCGAACCGCGACGAGTCGACCGTGACGATCGGAACGCAGCCGCCGAACCCGTCCAACGCGGTCGCCGTGCACTACCGGATCGACGGCGGCAAGCAAGGCGTCGTCGCGGCGCGCGAGGCGGGGATCGACCACGTCCGCAAGGTGCAGTACTTCCGCGCGACGTTTCCGGCCATGCCGGAGGGGAAGGTGGTCGAGTACGGACCGGTGCTCACCTGCGCCGGCCGGCAGGTGCCGCCGCCGCGGTCGAAGCCTGAATTCCCGTCGCGGTTCACGCTGGCTGAGCCCGAGCCGCCGCGCGCCGCGCCTTCGCCAGCGGCGCCAGTGGCCGGCGCGGCCGCGAACGCGCGCTTCACGCCGCGCCTCGAGTTCATCGCGCAGATCCGCACCAAGTTCGCGAAGCACTTCGACGTCATCGGCGAGACGCCGATCGGATTTCGCGTGAACTACTACCTGGAGGATGGCGACGTGCGCGGCGCGCGCTTGCGCGGCCGTGTCCTGCGCAGCGGCGGGGACTACCTGCTGATCCGCCGCGACGGCATCGCGGCCGTGCAGGTGTACGCGACGTTCCAGACCACCGACGGCGCGATCTTCGGCGCCGACTACTACGGCATCGTCGACCTCGGGCCCAACGGTTACCAGGAGGCGGTGCACGGGCGGTTTCCCGACAAGGCGACGCTGCAGCTCGCGCCCCGGTTCATGACCGGCGATCCGCGCTACGCGTGGTTGAATCGGCACCAGTTCGTCGGCGTCGGCGAGGTCCGCCCCCACGAGGGCGCGGTCGAATACGACCTGTTCATCGTCGACAACGATCTCGACCCGCTCACCTGATCCATGCGGCAGAAGAAGGTCATCGTGCTGGGCGGCGGCGTCGCGGGGATGAGCGCCGCGCAGGAGCTCGCCGAGCGCGGCTTCGCTGTCGAGGTCTACGAGCTGCGCCCCATCCCGGGCGGCAAGGCGCGCAGCTTGCCGGCCTTCGAGCCGGGGAGCGCCGCGCACCCGGCGGTGGCGGGCCGCGCGTTCGCCGGCCCCGGACGCCGGCTGCTACGGCCGCTGCTGCCGGGCGAGCACGGCTTCCGCTTCTTCCCCGGTTTCTACCGGCACATCATCGACACGATGGCGCGCATCCCGCACCGCGGGCGCACCGTCGCCGACAACCTGGTCGACACCACGCAGGTCCACATCGCGCGTTTCGGCAAGCGGCCCGTCTACTATCCGGCGCGATTTCCCCAGACCCCCACCGAGGTGATGACCGCGATCCATTTCGTCATCGGCCTGCTGACCGCCGAGCTGGACGTCCCTGCGCACGAGACCGCTTACTTCGTCGAGAAAATGTTCCAGATCCTGACCTCGTGCGACCAGCGGCGGCTGGACGAATACGAGCAGGTCGGCTGGTATGAATTCGTCGATGCGGGCACGCGCTCCGCCGGCTACCGGGACTTCTTCGCCAACGGGTTCACGCGATCGCTGGTTGCCGCCAAGGCGCAACGGGCGAGCACGCGCACCATCGGCAACATCTTCATCCAGATGGTGCTGTCGGCGATCACGCCGCCCAAGACCGCCGACCGGCTGCTGAATGGCCCCACCAGCGACGTGTGGATCTCGCCGTGGTTCGAGCACCTCGCCCAGCAGGGCGTCGCGTATCACCAGGACGCGCAGGTCGTCGGCCTCGAGTTCAAGCACGGCCGGATTCGCGCGGCCCGCATCGCCCGCTACGGGCGCGAGTTTCGCGTCGAGGGCGACTACTTCATCGCCGCGCTGCCGGTCGAGCGGCTCGCGGAGATGGTGACGGCCGAGATGGTGTCGGCCGACCCGTCGCTGAGACACCTGTCCGAGCTGTCGCAGCAGGTGGAGTGGATGAACGGCATCATGTTCTACCTGACCGAGGATCGGCCGCTGGTGCACGGCCACAGCATCTTCATGGACACGCCCTGGGCGCTGACGTCGGTGTCGCAGCCGCAGTTCTGGCCGGACTACGACATCTCGCAATACGGTGACGGCAAGGTCCGCGGCATCCTGTCGGTCTGCATCTCGGACTGGGACGTCAAAGGCCTGAACGGCAAGAAGGCCGATGAGTGCACGCGCGAGGAGATCAAGGACGAGGTGTGGGAGGAGCTCAAGCGGAGCGTGAACGTCGGCGGCGAAGAGGTGCTGCGGGACGACATGCTGCACTACTGGTTCCTCGACCCGGCGATCCTGGACACCGATCCTACGGTGCCCGGCCACGAGACCAACGCCGAGCCGCTGCTGGTGAACTACGTCGACACCTGGAAGCTGCGGCCGGAGGCCGTCACCGCCATCCCGAACTTCTTCCTCGCATCGGACTACGTCCGCACGCACACGGACATCGCGACCATGGAGGCGGCGAACGAGGCCGCGCGCCGCGCGGTGAACGGCGTGCTGCGCGCGTCGGGCTCCGTCGCCGATCCGTGCGGCGTCTGGCCGCTGCAAGAGCCCGAGGTCTTCGCGCCCCTGCGCGAGTACGACGCCAAACGCCTGGCCGCTGGGCAGCCGTGGGACACGAACCTCACGGCGGCGGCGCATCAGGCGATCCTGCTCGCGGACCAGGTGATCAACCTGGTCTCCCCACCGCCGCCTGCGCCGGCTGGCGGCGGCGTTCGCATCGTTCCGCCCGCCGTGCCATGAGGGCGCTTGAGGATCGCCTCGGGGCGGTGCGCGCGCTGGTCGCGCCGCGCCTGCAAGCGGCGCTCGCCGATCGAGAGCCGCGCGCTCACCTCTACGATCTGATCGCCCGCGCCCTGGAGCGCGCGGGCAAGGGGCTGCGGCCGTCGCTGTGCATCGCGACCACGCGGGCATTCGGGGGCGACGAGGCGCACGCCGTGCCGTCGGCTGCCGCGCTGGAGATGCTGCACAACGCTTTCCTCGTCCACGACGACATCGAGGACGGCAGCGAGCGCCGCCGCGATCAGCCGGCGATGTACGTCGAACACGGCGTGCCGCTGGCTGTGAACGTGGGCGACGCGATGCAGGCGCTGAGCTTGCGGATGCTGAAGGACAACGTGAAGGTGGTGGGACCGGAGGTCGCGTGGCGCATCGTCGACGAGTTCGACCACATGCTGATGCAATCGCTGGAGGGGCAGGCGATGGAGCTCGGCTGGGTGCGCGACAACGACTGCAGCATCACCGACGACGATTACCTGCTGCTCGTGCTGAAGAAGACCTGCTGGTACAGCTTCATCCATCCGTGCCGCATCGGCGCCCTCATCGCTCGCGGTCCCGGGTACGACCTCGGACGCTTCGATCGCTTCGGCTTCCTGCTGGGCGCCGCCTTCCAGATCCAGGACGACGTGCTGAACCTGATCGGCGACGGCAAGAAATACGGCAAGGAGATCGGCGGCGACCTGTGGGAGGGGAAGCGGACACTGATCCTGTCGCATCTGTTCCGCCAGGTGACCGGGACCGACGCCGCTCGCCTGCGCGACGTGTTCGCCAAGCCGCGCGACCGGCGACTGCCGCGCGAGATCGGTTGGCTGTACGAGCTGCTGGCCCAGCACCGCAGCATCGACTTCGCCCGCGACGCGGCGGCGCGGCTGGCGAGCGCCGCGTTGCAGGAGATGGAAACGGCGTACGCCGACGCACCCGAAGGAGAAGACAAGGACTTCATCCGCAACCTGGTTCGCTACACCGTCGAGCGCAGCGTGTAGCCGCCCCCGGCTATGTCGCGGCGCGGATGCCAGGGCACAGCGCCGCGATGAACTGTTCGGGCTTCACGACGCCCTGACCGCGCAGCCAGTCCTCCGCTCGCGCGCGTGTGCGATCGCGTTCAGGTCCGGAGGGCATCAGCGTGCTGAGCCCGTAGCGCGCGGCCTCCCGGTAGCCCGCCATCTCGGCGGCGTCCGCCGAGGCCACCGCGGTCTCCAGCGCCCGCCGCGCGGCCGCGACGTCGTTGTTCAGGCAGGCGAGGCCCGCCTCGAGCATGGCCGCCCACGGCGCCGCCAGGGTGTGCTTGTCACGGCGCAACCGGGCCAGCATGCGCGTCGCGTCCGCCACGAGATGCCGCCGCGTCCACGCGCGCCCCCCCGCCATGATAGAGGTCGCGTCGTCCATCGTCGTAGCGAGCGCGACCGCCGTGCGCCCGCGCATGCTGGAAAGCTCGGAGTGGAAGCCGCGCAGTGACTCGATGAACGAGCTGCGCAGACGACCCCAGTCGGCGAGCAGGGCTTGCCAGCCATCGGCGGGGACACCGCGATAGAGGTCTGTGTGCATCCGCGCGATCAGAACGGAGTACTGCTGCGCGCGATACCCGTTGGTCGGCCAGGTGGCGCCGTCGGTGGTCTGCTGCGAAAGCAATTTTGTTGACGCCTCCAGCGCCTCCTCGGGACGATCCTCGGCCATCCAGGTCACGATGTTCTCGCTCGCCTGGCACTCGATCACGCCAAACAGCGTGCGGCGCTGGGCCGCGTCGCGCAGGAATTCCTGCTGCGACCGTCGCAATCCGTTGTAATCGCCGAGATACGCCATCGCGATGTGCTTGTAGACCAGAACCGTCGACCGCTCCCAGTAGGCGCCCGGACACTGGTCGCGAAAGATCTCCTCGGAACGGCTGCAGGCCTCGACCGTGCGCCTGAACCCGACGGTCGTGTACGCGACGCACGCCAGCGCCAGATGCTGCCAGGCCTCGTCGTAGGCATCCTTCGTCTCCCCGACCAAGGCCGCGACGCGCGCGAGCAACCGCTGGCAATTCTTATCGAGAAAGTTGCCCCCGATCGTCGTCTCCATCGCGACCTCGTAGGCGAGCGCGCGACACACCGCCGACCTTTGCCCCGTCTCCAGCACGTCCAGCAGGTGCATGCAGCGAAACGCGTCGGACAGGATGACGTTGACCATCGAGAAGCTGGTCGACACCGACCACAGCACATCGAGCCTCTCGGCCAGCCGCGGCGGCACGTTCTTGGGCTGGTGTTCGGGCGATCGCGCGCCGCGCAGCAAGAATAACGTCCGCCGCCACCCCGAATAGACGACCGCGCGCCAGTGCGATCGCGGTACCGGGATCCCGAGCTCGTCGAGCACCTGCCGCATCACCTCCCATCCCGCCCCCAGGTCGCCGTTCTTGAGGTGCTGCTCCGCGGCGAGCCGCCTGAGCTGGCGCGGCCCCGTACCCACGACGCTGCTCGATTCGGCGGCGGTCGCCGCTGCCAAGTACTGCTCGGCGGCGCGCTGCGCATGGCCTGCGTTGGCGAGCGCCGCGGCCGCCTTCACCAGCAGCTCGCTGCGGTCGACCTCGGACGCCACCAGCGCGACGGCCTTGTCGTACAGCTCGGAAGCGCGCTCGAACGCGAGCGCCCGGTCGGCCTGTTCGGCGGCGCGGCGCGCGTACTCGCCGGCGCGGTCCTTGATCCCCGCTCCCAGGAAATGCTCGAACAGCGCTTCGAGGTCGGGATCCCCTTGATGTTCCAGCTCGCGCGCCAGGCGCTCGTGCAACGCGCCCACCTCGCCTTCGGACAGCCGGTCCCAGACCACTTGCCGGATCCGATCGTGAGCGGCCTCCAGGCGCGCGTGATCCGCCGCGCCCCAGACGATGACGAAACCCGCGGCGCGCAGCGCGGCCACCGTCTCGCGGTCATGCGATCTGACGCGGGCGGCGCTGAGCACGACCGGTGCGCGCACCGGTCGTCCCGCTACGACGATCGTCTGCAGCAAACCGCGGGCGTCTGCGTCCAGCAAATCGATGCGCCGTCCGATCAGCTGCTCGAGCGTCTGGTGCGCCATGGCGCCCGGCGCGCCGTCGCGCGCTTGACGATCGCGTGCCAGCTCGTGGATGAACAGCGGGTAGCCTGCGGAATCGATCGCGATTGTGTTCGCGACATCGGCGCCGGATGGAACGTGATAGACCTCGAGCAGCCGCTCGGCCAACCGCCGCGAATCGGCCGGGGCCAGCGGCGCCAGGTGAAGGTGCTCGATGTCCACCGCCTCGGCTGTCGTCGGGCTGGCGCTGTCGAAGAACAACGGGGCTTGTTCGGACGTTGCGGCGTCGCCCGAACGGCGGCAAGCCACGAGCAGCAGTTGCGGCGCATCCGGCGGCGCCAGCAGTTCGGCGAGCAACGCACCACTGTCGAGATCCGCCCACTGGAGATCATCGATGAACAGCACCAGAGGCGACGCGAGCGAAAGCTGCTTGAGTAGGTGGCGGAAGGCGGCGAACGCGCGCCGCCGCCGCTCCGGAAGGTCCTCGCGATCGCGCGACGCCGGATCGACGGCGCCGCCGTCCTGGACCTTCTGCAGCACCGGAAACAGCTCGGCCAGCAGATGAAAGTCCGGCGTGGAGACGACCGACAGCGCATTCGGTCCCAGGCCCGCCAGATGTTCAGCCAGGCGATCGATCAGCGAATCGAACGCCTTGTACGGGACCGATTCGCGATCGTAGCAGCGGCCTTCCAGGACCAGCGCGCGCCGTTGCTCGCGTGCGTCGCGCAGGAACCGCCGCACCAGCGTGGTCTTCCCCATCCCTGACGTGCCTGACACCAGCACGACACCCGGACGGCCGGCGCGCGTCCGCGCCAGCGCTTCATCGAGGCGCGCCAGCTCCCGTTCCCTCCCCACGAAGGTTGCGTCGGGCCGCGCCGCCGGTACCGAGTATTCCCGCTCGGGAGCCGCCTCGCCGCCGAGGTACGACAGCAGCTTCCGCCCGGCCGAACGCTTCGTCGGGTCGGACTGCAAGAGGTCCAGGCAGATGTCGTCGAACGCCGCGGGAATGCCGCGAACCAGCGACGACGGCGCGAGCGGCGGCCGACGGTTCAGCGTCGCCGCCCACTCGGGAAACGGGTGCATGCCGGTAAGCGCTTCGTACAGCATCACGCCCAGGCTGTACCAGTCGCTGGCGGGCGATGGGTCCGCGCGATCAGGACCAAACAGCTCGGGCGCCATGTAGAACGCGGTGCCGCGTAAGGGCCCACGCGCGCTCTGTCCCGTCAGGCCCGTGTCGATCTCCGTGACCAGGCCGAAGTCGACCAGCACGACACGGCCCTCGTGACTGACGAGTACATTCGACGGCTTGATGTCGCGGTGAAGCTTCCGCGCCGTGTGCAGCGCATCCACCCCGCGCACCAACTGGATGGTGATGGCGCGAAGCTTGTCGAGGTCAGGCAGCGTCGCCAGCGGCGAGTACGTGACGGCGCTGTGGCGCGCGGACTCGATTGCCGGCGCACCGGTCACCGTTTCGGCCTCGGACTGATGGGACGGCCGGCCCAGGTACTCGAGGAAGTTGCAGCCGCGAACCAGCTCCATGGCGATGAACCAGACGCCGGAAGCGACGCCCAGCTCATAAAGGGAGACGAGGTTCGGATGTACGACATCGATGAGACCGCGGAACTCCTGCTTGAACAGCAGCAAGGTCTGCGGACTCATGAGGTGCAACGTCTTGAGCGCCACCTCCTCGCCGCGTTGCTTGTCGAACGCGTGATAGACGACGCCCATGGCGCCCTCCCCCAGGCGACCCAGGAGCCTGTACCGGTCCGTCACCGCGAATTGTGCAGTACCCGCCGCTGGTTCCACGCTCTAGCGCCTCGTCGAGCGGTCCATTTATACCCCCGACTCGACGTATCACGAAACGATCGGCGGCGCTTCAATACTGTTCGCGATCACCGGGCATCGGCGCCGGTCGGCACGACCGGCTGCGGCTGCGGCTGGATGACGAGGAAGTTCTCGAACCATTCGCGGGCCAGATCCGCCACGTCGTCGAGGGCGCCCGGCTCCTCGAACAGGTGCGAGGCGCCGGGAATGATCCGGAGATCCTTGTGGCGCGACCCGAGCGACCGTAACGCGGCGTCGTTCGATGCGCGCAGGTCGTCGTCGTGTTCGCCGACGACGAACAGGGTCGGCGCCTTCACGTCGGTGAGGATCCCCTCGGCCAGATCGGGCCGGCCGCCGCGCGCGACGATGGCGCCCACCGTCGCGGGGCGCTTGGCCGCCGCGACCAGCGCGGCCGCGGCGCCGGTGCTGGCGCCGAAATACCCGACGAGCGCCGACGGCAACAGCCGTTCGTCCAGCAGCCAGTCGGTCGCGGCGACGACGCGCCCCGCGAGCAGCGCGATGTCGAAGCGAAGGCGCGCGGTCGCGTTGTCGATCTCCTCCTCGTCCGGCGTCAGCAGATCCAGCAGCAGCGTCCCGAAGCCGCCGCGTCGAAAGATCTCGGCCACGTATTGATTGCGCGGGCTGAGGCGGCTGCTGCCGCCGCCGTGCGGGAGCAGCACCAGCGCTTCGGCTTCGTTCGGAACGACCAGCGTGCCCGCGATGCGCCCGGCGTCGACCGGGATGGCGATGTCGAGATCACGGGACATCTCGCGCCCCTCACTTTGAAGGTAAAGGCGGCGGTCGATAGAGCCAGCTAGGCCTCGCGGCTGTGCAGCGCCTCCAGCGCCGGCACCAGATCGGCGAGCGTCTCGCGCAGCGCGGCCATGCGGCGGGCGCCCACCTGCGCCGTCACCTCGTCCTCGATGCCGCGCAGGACGCCCAGGCCGTGGTGGATCGCCTCGACGCCGCGGCTGGTGAAGCGCACGCGCTTGGCGCGGCCGTCGTCGGGATCTGCGATCAGCTCGACGACGCCCATCTCCGCCAGCTCGGACACCCACTGGCTGACCGCCTGCTTGGTGACGCCCAGCCGTTCGGCGATCGCGACCAGGCGCGTGCCCTCGAAGTCGATGTGGGGGAAGAGCTTGGTGTGCACGGGCCGCAGCGCGGTCGAGCGGGCGGCGCGGTTGACCCGCGCGACGGCCGTCTCGTCCAGCAGGCGCGCGGCCTTGAGCAGGAGCTGGCTGGTGCTCTCCTGCTTCGCCTGCGCGAGCGACTTCAGCTTGGCATCCGGGATCGGGGCTCTGGCGGGGGGTTTGGCCACGGCGGACATGATTATAGTCAAATTCGCTTGACTACATTGGTCAAGTGTACTTGACTAACAGGTGAGCCCTGAAAGGAGGCTGACCATGACCACCGCGACCACCGAACATGCCTGGGTCGACCGAGACGCGTATCCGTTCCGTTCCCGCTGGCTCGAGCTGGCGGAGGGAAAAATCCACTACGTCGACGAGGGGGACGGCGAGCCGGTGCTGTTCGTCCACGGCACGCCGACCTGGTCGTTCGAGTACCGCCACCTCATCGCGGCGCTGCGGGGCGGCCACCGCTGCATCGCCGTCGACCACCTGGGCTTCGGGCTGTCCGATCGCCCGGCCGCCGCGGACTACACGCCCGAGGCGCACGCCGCGCGGCTGCGCGCGTTCGTCGACAAGCTGGGCCTCCGCCGCTTCACGCTGGTGGTGCACGACTTCGGCGGGCCGATCGCGCTGCCGCTCGCGCTCGACGATCCGGACCGCGTCGAGCGGCTGGTCGTGCTGAACAGCTGGATGTGGAGCTTCGCGGACGATCCAGAGATGACGAAGCGCGCGCGCATGGTCTCGGGCGCGCTGGGCCGGTTCCTGTACCGGCGCCTGAACGCCTCGCTGCGCCTGATCGTGCCGTCGGCCTACGGCGATCGGCGCAAGCTGACCAAGGCGATCCACCGGCAATACCTGGCAGCGTTCCCCGACGCCGACAGCCGCGAGCGGGTGCTGTGGGCGCTGGCGCGGGCGCTCACCGGGTCGTCGGCGTTTTACGAGGGGCTGTGGCAGCGCCGGCAGCGGCTCGCGGCCATCCCGACGTTGATCGTGTGGGGGATGAAGGACACCGCCTTCCGCCCCCACCTGCTGGCGCGCTGGCGGCGGGCGCTGCCCCACGCCACCGTCGTCGAGCTGGCGGAGGCCGGGCACTGGCCCCACGAGGAGCAGCCGGAGGGGGTGATCGGGGCGGTGCAGGCGTTCGTGCCGTCGGTACCGGCCGCCCGCCCCGTCACGGGGCGCCGATCTGACCGTCCGGCCCAGCCAGCCGAAAAGTAAGCTTTTTTGCAGTGCGGCGCGGGTGGTGGCTCAATCGTCTGGATGGAAACTACAGATGTCGCCGCCGGGCCCAGCGGTCCGGTCATTTCGCAAAGAATCGCCTCCCTCCCGGAAGGGGCGCGCCTGTCGCTGGAGGCCGTGCGCGTCGCCCAGGAGGCGGCGCGCGTTCGCGCCCGCCGTCAGACCCTGCACACGCGCATCTGGTTCGCGGCCTCGCTGGCCGCCGTCGCGGCGACCGCGTTCGCGATGGCACCGCGCGTGTCGCGCTGGGCCGAGTCCCGCGCCCGGAAGGCGACGATCGCGCGCCCGGCGCCGGTCGTGCGTGCCGCGGTGACGCCGCCAAGTAGCGCCGCAATCGTGGCCGCGCCGGCGATCGCCCAGGCCGCGAGCGTGCCCGCAGCCAAACCTGCCCCGACGGAACGGCCTGCGATGGAGCGGCCTGCGACGGAGGCCGCTCCGATCGCCGCGCCGGCGAAGGCGCACGCCGTCGCCGCCGCCGCTGCCACCGCAAGCGACCGCGGGTGCGATACCGCGTTGATCCGCAGCGCGCCCTGGCGCCTGTCGCCCGAGGCATGCGCGCGCGCGTTCGACGAGAATCCGACCAACGCGCGTCTCGCCCTCGCCATCGCGCATGCGGAGCACGTCCGCGGTCACGGCGCCGATGCGGCGCAGTGGGCGAAGCGCGCGCTCTCCCTCGATCCGAACACCGCCGAGGCGTACGTCCTGATCGCGCGCGCCGACGCCGAGGCCGGGCGCCAGGACGATGCCCGCGCCGCCTACGCCCGCTACCTCGAGCTGGCCCCGCGCGGCTGGCACCAGGCCGAAGCCCGCGCCGGCGGGCG
>Ga0207708_10000695_pt1 | contig 25524 bp, 23 predicted proteins | sample KBSK5101metaG_FD_184340 | JGI IMG/M metagenome (GOLD analysis project Ga0207708, IMG submission 184340) | Corn, switchgrass and miscanthus rhizosphere microbial communities from Kellogg Biological Station, Michigan, USA - KBS K5-10-1 metaG... | ecosystem: Host-associated > Plants > Roots >...
CGCGAGCGCGCGCTCTTGACTCTCGTCGTCGAGAAGCCCGTCGTCCTTTAGGCCCGAGGCGAGTCGCACCATTTCGCGCAAACGGTCCACGATCGAGGGCTCGCCGTGCTGATTGCGCGCGACGACCATGTGGAAGCTGTTGGAGCCCAGGTCGACGGCGGCCATGACGTCGGCCGGCTCGCCGCCGGGGCGCGTTTGCGGATCGGGTGTCGCCACGGCCCGAAGACCGGGCGTTAGACGGAGAACGACGATCCGCAGCCGCAGGTCGTCGCTGCGTTCGGGTTGCGGATGATGAACTGCGCGCCGGACAGATCCTCGCGATAGTCGATCTCGGCACCCATGAGGTATTGCACGCTCATCGGGTCCACGAGCAACGTGACGCCGCCGTTCTCGATCTCCGTGTCGCCTTCCTGGGTCTCTTCGTCGAACGTGAAGCCGTACTGGAATCCGGAGCAGCCGCCTCCCTGCACGTAGACGCGCAACTTCAAAGCTGCGTTGCCTTCCTGCTCGATCAGCTGCCCTACCTTGTGCGCGGCAGCGTCGGTGAAATGCAGCGGCGGGGCCTCGGTTGCCGAGGAAATCTCAGTCATTAGTCACTCTCCGGCGTTCACGGGCCGAGTCGTGTCCACTTGCGGACGGTTGGCGGACTTGGCGGCGTGCTCGCTCTCATGGATCAGCTTACCGTTAACTTCGGCGCCGATCGACATTTCAATGAGTTTATATTGCACGTTGCCGATCACCCGCGCCTTCGGCCCGAGCTCGACGCGCTGCGTCGCGCGAACGTCGCCCTTCACCGTGCCGTTCAGCACGACATGCGGGACCATGACGGATCCTTCTATGCACCCGCGCTCGCTGATGCTGAGCACGGAGCTGTCGTCTTTCGTCGCGCGGACGTTGCCCTTGACGTACCCGTCGACGTGAAATCCGCCGGTGAACTCGATGTCGCCATGGACCCGGGTCTCTGCGCCCACGAGTGTTCCAATGGCCGCTTGACTACGCGATTTCTTACCTAGCATGCAAGCTCCGTGGTTTCTTCAACCGGCAATGGCAGGCCACTCGAACGTCTGATTGATGTGCTCGGCCCGGGCCTCGTTCGGCGAGATCTCCACCGTCATGCGCTGCGGCTCGAAACCGACGGGTAGCGCCAGTTCCGCCTCGAGACCCTGAAAATAGCGGAATTCGTACGCCATGTCATAAGGCTCGCCGGGCACGACGAGCTCGGCTACGTCGAACGAAGCCATTTGACCGTCCTGAATACCTTCAAGTTGCAGCTTGACGGCCCCCGAGACGCGAGCTCTGTGCTGGATCGCTTGCACGAGCAGTAACCGCACGAGGTAACGCCCTTCGCCGTCGCCCGGCAACGCTTCGAGACTTTGGATGCGAAGACCGGCGACGCGGTCTTGCGGCGACACGATGCCGCGGTAGAAGACGAGCTCCTCTTCCTGCGTCTGGATTTGCGCTTGAAGATCCGCCAGCGTCGTTTCGACCTGAGCATACGTGGCTCGGTCTATCTCGCTCGACGTCTCGCCGATCGCGAGCTGGCGTCGAAGCTCGTCGCTTACGGCTTTTTCCGCCGCCAGCCGCTCGGTGAGCTGAGCGCGCTCGCGGCGATGGTCGAGCATCGAATAGCCGCTTTCGTACCGGCCGAGCTCATAGGCAAGATAGAGCGAGGTGCCCGCCACCAAGACGACGAGCGCATAAACCCAGAGCGGTCGACCGCTGCTCGCCGTCATGCTAGTCGTGCCGCCGGTTCAACGCGCGCTGCCAACGGCGAGGCCACCACGACGGCGGCGGCGGCGGACCGGCATCGGGAAACGCCAACGGCCCGAGCTCGTGCAGCGCCTGCACGTACACCGGTCGCTTGAAATAGACGACCTCCTTGACGGGGCGCCAGTAGTCGACCCAGCGGCAGCGGTCGAACTCGGGCTCGGGCGACAGATCGAAGCGGACGCGGTCCGTGTCCGTCGTGAGCTGCAGCAAGAACCAGCGCTGCTTCTGGCCGATGCAGAGCGGCGTCCGCTCACGGCGAATGTAGCGATCGGGCAAGCGATAGCGTAGCCAGCCTTCCGTGGATCCGACGAGCTCGACGTCCGACGGCGTGAGACCGACCTCCTCGCGAAGCTCGCGAAACATCGCAGCCTCTGTGGATTCCTCAGGCTGGATGCCCCCTTGGGGAAACTGCCAGCCGCCGCGGCCGCGCCGTCCGGCGATGAGCACACGGCCGTTTCCGTCGGTCAGGATGATGCCGACGTTGGCGCGAAACCCCTGTTCGTCGATGAAATCCATGTCCCGGCCGATTCTTTCATATCCACCGACCTGATCCAAAACGGGGCATGCGAAGTTGTGACTCAATTACCTGTTCGCAGCCCGCGCGACGGCGTTTCGCCCACCGGACTTGGCCTCGTAAAGCGCGACGTCGGCGAGGGCCAAGAGGCGCTCCCCTGCGACCTTGAGGTCCCGCTCGTCGAGGGCGGGGCTGTGCTCCGCGACGCCGATCGAGACTGTGACCGGCAGCGGTGACCCGGCCGGCAGCTCGAACGGCTCGGCCGCGACGGCCGCGCGGATACGCTCTGCCAACAAGAACCCCGCGGCGATGCCGGTACCGGGCAACAGCACGACGAACTCCTCGCCGCCGTATCGAGCGGATACGTCGCTACCACGCACTTCGCCGCTGATGCAGTGCGCAATCTGTCGCAACACCTCGTCCCCGGCCAAGTGCCCGAAGCGGTCGTTGACCGATTTGAAGTGGTCCACGTCGATCATGAGACAGGTCAACGGCGTTCGCTCACGGCGGCAGCGCGCGAGCTCCTCCTGTAGGCGCGACTGCAGATAGCGCCGGTTGTGCCATCCCGTCAGCGCGTCCGTGAAGCCGCTGCGGACGAGCCGCGCGCGGTTGACGGCGCTCTCGAGCGAGAACGCGGCGATGACGGCCAAGTGGTGCAGGAAATCCGTGCCGAGCACGGACAAGAAGCGTTCGCGTTCGCGGCTGCCGAAATTCAGGCAGCCGATCAACCGTTCCTGCCGCGTGAGCGGCAGAAGGGCCACGCTCTCGAGCGCGTCGGGCGCTGGGAACAGCAGCGTGTGATCAGCGGGATTGAACCGCCCGAGCCACGGGCGGCGCCCTGCTGCAACCGCCGGCGCGACGCCGTGCACGGAGTCGACGAACAGGACGTCGGCGTGCGGCCCCTGCGGTGCCAACAAGCGGCGGATCTCATGGTCGGGATCGGCTATGACGAGCGTGGCAGCGTCGAGCCGATAGCTCGCGCGCATGCCAGCCGTGAGCCGCTCGAGCAGAGCATCGAGCGTGTCGGCTTCGAGCAGCTCCATCTCCCGGGACTGCGCTCGCCGCCACGCGTCGTCGTTCTTGCGCGCTTCCTCCGTCAACGCCGCCAAGCGGCGGCGGAGTTGCGTCAATTCACGCTCGTGGTCGTCCGATTCCACTCGTGTCTCCGCGCCGCTCCCGTTAGGTCCGATTCTCGAGGTAGCGGCGCCCGGCCGCCATCAGCTCGACAAAGCCCGCTTCGTCTCCGCTCCGGACGAGCCGCTCGATGCGTTCGGTAGCGGCGCGCAACGCCTGCAGCGAAGCCGTTCCAAAGTCGTTCAGCGTCTGAATGTCGAAGTACAGGTAGGGATTGTCGTGGGCGACCAGCGTCGCGACCTTGAGCTGCGCGTCGAACGTCGTGCTCGACATGCGCTGCAAGCGAGGCACGAGCTCGCCGCTCGCGGCGAGCGCCGTGAAGAACGCCAGGTTCAGCGCGTGCGACAAGCCGAGCACGTACGACATCAGCCGGTCGTGATCGTCGACGCTCATCTCTATTTGCTCGGCCATCGTCGAAGCGAACAGCGCGCGCGCCGCCCGCGTGGCCTCGGGCACGCCGACGTCGCAGAACACGACATGCCGCCCCGACAACAAACGCGTGTCGGGCCCGAACATCGGATGAATCGACGTGACCTTGCAGCCCTCGGCCACGAGCCGCTCGAGCCCGCCGCGCATGGGGCTCTTCAGGGAGCCGATGTCGACGACGATGCCGCGCGGCCGCCGCGCCGCGAGCTCGGTCAGCACCTCGCCCGCGACTTTCATCGGCGTCGCCACGATGATCCAGTCGTGGTCGAGAGAGCTTTCGCGCCAATCGGCGATCCGAGGGAACGCGGCAGAGATCTGGCTCGGATCCGCGATCTCGATCGCGAATCCCTGCGAGCTCAGGAAGTGGCCGAACCATGCTCCCATCTTTCCGGCGCCGCCGATGATCAGCACGCGCTTGCCGGCGCCGCTCGTACCCGCCGCGACGCGCCGCTGCTCTTGATGCGTCAGCGACGCGTGAATCAAGAGCTCCATGATTTGCTCCGCGAGCTCCGGCTCCAGCCCCAAGGCGCGCGCCTCGGCGGAAGCGCCTTTCAACACCTCGCGCTCCCGCTCATAATCGCGCGTCGGCACGGAATTCAAGATCTTGTGGGCTCCGATCTCGGCGACGATTTTCTGCCGTGCGGCGACGAGACCGATCAGCTCGCGATCGACTTCGGAGAGACGTTTACGTAATTCTTCGAGAGTCATGCCTACCTCGTGAGGCGGGGTTGTAACGCCCCCAGGGGCAAGAGCGCAAGCCGACTGACGCTCAGACTTGAGGAAAAAGGGAATGGCCACACCGTCCATCGAACGGGTCAGCGAATCGCGTTGTTTCGAGGGCCGCCAGATCGTTTACAAGCACGCCTCGTCGGCGTGCGCCTGCACGATGCGCTTCGCGGTGTATCTGCCCCCGGCCGCGGAAAGCGGCCCAGTGCCCGCCCTCTATTGGTTGTCCGGCCTGACCTGCACGGAAGAGAATTTCAGCGTCAAAGCGGGGGCGCAACGCTATGCCGCGGAGCTCGGGATCGCGCTGATCATTCCGGACACGAGCCCGCGCGGCGTCAACATTCCGGGTGAGGACGCGCAAATGGACGTCGGCACCGGCGCCGGGTTCTACGTCAATGCGACCGAAAAGCCCTGGGCAGCGCACTACCGCATGTACGACTACATTCGCGACGAGCTGCCGGCCGCGGTCAACGCGAACCTGCCAGTGGACCCCGCGCGTAAGTCGATCAGCGGGCACTCGATGGGCGGCCACGGCGCCATCATCCTCGGTATCGGCAATCCGCAGCAGTATCGGTCGGTGTCGGCGTTCGCACCGATCGCGTCTGCGAGCCAGTCCGCGTGGGGGCAACACGCATTGACGGCATACTTGGGCACGGACCGGCGGCGTTGGAGCGAGTACGACGCGGCTGCCTTGATCCGCGCCAAGCCGAGCCGACACGAGCTGCTCGTCGACCAGGGAATGGCCGACCCGTATCTGGCGCAGCTGCTCCCCGACGAGTTGAAGGAAGCGTGCCGAGCATCGGGTCAGCGCCTGACTCATCGCGAGCGGGCGGGCTACGATCACGGCTACTACTTCGTCAGCACGTTCATCGCGGAGCACTTGCGGTTTCATGCTGCGGCGCTGCGCTGAGCCGCCATGGCTTCGCTGCTGATACCTCCGCCCGAGGATCCGGTGCGCACTGCCGCGCAGTGGCTCGGCGAAGCCGAAGCCTTGGGGCGGCGCAACGCGAACGCGATGGCCCTCGCGAGCGTCGACGCGGCAGGCCGGCCGTCGGCGCGAATGGTATTGCTGAAGGAGCTCGCGCCGCTCGGTTATGCCGTGTTCTACACGAACTACGGCTCGCGCAAAGGTGCCGAGCTGCTCGCGACGCACAGAGCAGCGGGCGTGCTCTACTGGCACGAGCTCGGGAGACAAGTCCGCTTGGAAGGGCCCGTCGTGCGCTCGCCCGAGGCCGAGAGCGACGCCTATTTCGCCACGCGGCCCATGCCGAGCCAAATCAACGCATGGAGCAGCGAGCAGAGCCGGCCGCTGCCGGACCCCGCCGCGCTCGAGGAGCGCGCCGCGAAAGTTGCAAGCACCAAGCCCGCTGCGCGCGGGCTGCCTCGGCCCGATTTCTGGGGCGGCTTCCGCTTATGGCTCGAGTCGGTCGAGCTTTGGGTCGAAGGCCGCGATCGCTTCCACGAACGCGTTCGCTACGAGCGCCCGCTCGAAGCGCGCGACGCCTACACCTTCGAGACGGGCCGCTGGACCTGGCAGCGCCTGCAACCCTAGCGTGATTCAGTTCGAGACGATCACGTGTCCGTATTGCTGGGAGCCGATCGAGATCACGCTCGATCTCACGGTGGAGTCGCAACAGCAAGTCGAGGACTGCTCCGTCTGCTGCCGGCCGATCGTCGTTCGTTACAGCACGGCGGACGGCGAGCTCGCTTCGCTCGACGTTGCCGCGGAGAGCCGCGAGTGAGCCGAGCTCTGATCGTCGCCTTGTTGCTCACCGTCGCGGCAAGAGCCGCCGACGCCGAGGAGCACATCGCCGACATCCGCCAGGGCACCAACCTGTCCGTCGCGCTGGCGCCCGGCGGCACTACGTTGGTCGTGGATCTCTTGGAGCGGCTGTGGAGCCTCCCCGCAACGGGCGGCGGCGCCGTGCCTTTGACTCCGGAAGGAGAGAAGGCGCGCAGTCCGCGTTTCAGCCCCGACGGCGGACGAGTCGTCTATCAACGCAGCAGCGGCGATGCCCAGTGGGACCTCTGGCTCCTCGACATGGCGACGGGCGAGCAACGGCCTCTGACGACCTCGACCTACGACGAGCGTGAGCCGGACTTCACGCCCGATGGCCGCACCGTGGTCTTCGCGAGCAATCGCACGGGGCACGACTGCCTGTGGACGATCACGCTCGAAGGCGGCGTCGAGACGCAATTGACGGAAGAAGCCGGCGCCGCGTCGTATCCGACCGTGTCCGAGCATGGGCTCGTCGCCTACGTCCTCGCGCGCGACGGCGAATGGTCGATCCGCGTGCTCGGCCTCGACGGCGCGATCGACGTCGTGCACACGAGCGCCAGCCGCTTGTCGCCGCCGTCCTGGCGGCCCGGCGGGGGCGTGCTGGTCTTCGGCGAGCAAGACTCGGCGGAGACGAGTCGCCTGCAGCTGCTGCTGCTCGGCGAGCCGCACGTCTTGAAGTCGTTGAGCGGCAGCGAGGACTTGTTCGCCGCGCGGGCTGCGTGGCGCTCCGGAGCCGAGTTTCTCTACGCCGCCGACGGCCAACTCTGGCGGCGCGGAATTGCAACGCCGACGCGCGAGCCCGTGCACTTGAACGCGGCTGCCATCGTCGAGACCGCCGCGCCGCCGAAACCGCTCGCGCCGCTCGACGACACGGCCGCGCAGCCCGCATTCGGCGTGAACGGCCTCGTTCGTTCGCCCGACGGGCGACGTTCGGCGTTCACGGCGCTCGGAGACCTGTGGATCGCCGATCGCGGCGAGCCGCGCCGGCTGACGGATGATCCATTCGTCGACCTCGACCCGACTTTCTGGGCGGACGGCGACTCGATCGTCTTCGCGAGCGAGCGCACGGGCCAGTTCGAGCTCTGGCGCATCGAGCTGCGCGAGGGACGAGCGACCCAGCTCACGTTCGGCGCGCTTCAACCGCGTCGTCCTATCGTGCGGCCCGACGGCAATGCGATCGCGTACCTCGAGAGCGCGAGCCTCGAGCCCGAGGCCGCGACCGTCGTGAAGCTGCTCGACTTGCGGCGCCGCGAAAACAGCACGGTCGCGACGAACGTCGTCGGCGCCACCGCGCTCGCTTGGGCCGAAGACGGCCGGACGTTGGTCGTGCGGGCACGGTCCGCCGACCCCGTCGCAGGACGCGACCTGCACGTCGATCTCGGCACGGGCCCGGTGCCGGCCGCGGAAGCGGACTTGGGAGCGCGCCCGCTCGTTCGTTGGCAAACGCCGGCCCCGCCGCCCGATTTCGTCGTCGAGGTCGGCCGGTTGTTCGATGGGGTCCGCGGCACGTACTACCGGCACGTCGACCTGCACGTGCGCGGCGGCCGGATCGCGGCGATCGTCGGCCGCGGCGTGTTGCCGCCGCCCGGGCCCGTCATCGACGCGCGCGACGCGACCGTCATCCCGGGGCTCGTCGATCTTCACGCGCACCAGAGCGCCCTCGTCGGCGAGCGCCTCGGCCGCGCCTGGCTCGCCTACGGAGTCACGACGGTGCGCGAGCTCGCGCCGGCGCCCGGTGAAGCCGTCGAGCGCGCCGAGGCCTGGGCGAGCGCCCGCTCGCCGGGCCCACGCTTGCTCGTCTCGCCTTCCCGCGGCGCGGAGACGAATTCGAGCCCCGCGGTCCGCGCATATCCCGGCATCGCGCAGGGCCTGGCCCATAGCTTGCGCCAGCAGGCCCGCGAGATTGCGATACCGCCCTGGGAGCTCGCGGCGCTTCCGGCGCGTCTGCAAGGCGACACCGATGCGCCGAGCCTCGAGCTGGAGCTTTCCCCCGGGTTCACCGCGTACCAGGACAGCGTCAGCCGACTCATCGTTTCCGAGACCACGTTGGTGACGGGCCTCGCCGCACTCGCGGGGCTGCACGGTTGGCCTGCGCCTCGTCTGCGCCGCGACGACGCCTACGCGCTTTTCACCCCCGCCGAGCAAGCCGTGTGGGAGCGCCCCGACGCTCTGGGCTCGGCGCTTCCGGCCCTCGAGCGAACGATTGCGCGGCTGGTCCGCGCCGGCGGCCGCGTGGGAGTCGGGTCGGACGCGCCGGCGGTTCCCTACGGCCTCGGCGTCCATCTGGAGCTCGCGCTGCTGGCGCAGGCCGGGATCGCCAACGATCAGGTACTGCGCATGGCGACCGCGGAAGGTGCTCTCGCGCTCGGGCTCGAGCGCGAGATCGGCACGCTCGAGGAAGGCAAGCTCGCGGACTTCGTGGTCGTCGACGGCGACCCGCTGACGCATATCGAGGACACGCTGCGCATCATCGCGGTCGTCAAGGGCGGCGTCTGGCAAGAGCGATCGGCGCTGCTCTCGTCGCCGTGATTGTCAGGGACCTTTACGTGGGCGGCGACGACGGCATCTCGATGCGCTCGCGTGCCCAGAATTTTGCGCAGCCATGTGAAACAGTTGGTTACGCGATGCCACTCACTCGACACACGAGAATCATGAAGTAACCACGCTGTCGGCCGGCTTTACAAGTAGGCACCGCGAAACCGAATCTGTAGCCACCTGACGGCGCTCATTCGATTGTTTTTATTGAATTTTTCGTCTTCGGGCATGTGTCTTGCTTCTTATGGGTTGTCCCCACCCAGGGACGAGTGAGTGCGCAAACAGACAGAAAACGATGCGAAATCGCAAAGGGTTCTGTTAAATTTCGAAACGTTAGAGAAGAACAAGAAAGTAGAAGAACAAGAACAGAAATTTGGCTGGACAATAAAAAAAGCCGCTCAGCGCCCTCGGGCGTCACGAGCAACAGCCAGGCCGCATACTTGAAACCGTAAACTCCGATAACAAAAAGATCTGACCCGGCGTTCCCACCGCCGGGTTTTTCTTTTCTGGGCCCCGAAAAGACTCCCGTTCCGTGATGCGCGCCAGCGTTCGCGCGCGACCTCGAGTGGTTCACTTGCGACTTCCACACGTTCGAGGCGCGCATCGTGCTGAAACGTCTTCGCATCGCCGTGCTGCTCTACGTGCTGCTGTTCGTCGCGGCCAACGAGTACTTCACGGCGTGGAACGCGACCGACTGGGATACGCCATTGTGGGTCAACGTCTACGCCGTCGCGGGAGACGACACCGCCGTCACACAGCAATTCATCGAACACTTGAGCGCGACCGAGTTCGCCGATGCCGAAGAGTTTTTCGCACGCGAGGCGAAGCGCTACGGTGTCGCGCTCGAGCGGCCGTTCAAGCTGCACTTCGCCGGCGAGTACACGGGCCAGCTGCCGCAGATCGACGCCGCCGCGGGGCCCCTCGGCGTGCTCACGTGGAGCTTGCGCATGCGTTGGCTCGCGACCCGCCTCCGTTGGCAAGCCAAGCCGAGTGGCGACATCGTCGTGTTCGCCGTTTTCCACGAGCCGGCGGACGGGGTAGCGCTCGATCGCTCGACTGCGCTCGACAAGGGCCTCATCGCCGTCGCCAACTTGTTCGCGGATCGCAAGGCGCGCGAAACGAACCAGATCGTGCTCGCGCACGAGCTCCTGCACACGCTCCGCGCGACCGACAAGTATTCGCGGGCATCGAACGCGCCCTCCTACCCCGACGGCTACGCGGCACCGGACGCGCGGCCGTTGCTACCGCAAAAGAAGGCGGAGCTCATGGCGGGCCGCATTCCGCTCGACGATCGTCACGCCGAGATGCCGCGCGATCTCGACGAGGTCGTCATCGGCGCTGCAACGGCGCTCGAGATCGGTTGGCAGACCCGCCGCTAGCCGTGACACCATAGTGTCCATCGCGCGGCGCGCATGCGAGCGACGAAGCTATGGGGCATCGCCTCAGCAGGATCTATACACGCACGGGCGACGACGGCACGACGGGACTCGCAAACGGCGAGCGAATCGATAAGGCGGATCCGCGTGTCGCCGCGTTCGGCGACGTCGACGAAACGAACAGCGCGCTCGGCGTGTTGCTCGCGGAACCCGATCTCCCGCCGGCAATCACGGCGAGTCTCGGCCGCATCCAGCACGAGCTGTTCGAGATTGGCGCCGAGCTTTCTCTGCCGGGCTACGCCCAAATCACCGGCGAGCACGTGACGCGCCTCGAGCAAGAGCTCGACGCGTTGAACGAAGAGCTTCCGCCGCTCAAGGAGTTCGTGCTGCCCGGCGGGACGCGCGCCGCCGCGGTCTGCCACCTCGCGCGCACGATCTGCCGACGCGCCGAGCGCAGCGCATGGACCGCTGCCAAGCTGGCGCCACTGAACCCCGAGCTCACGCGTTACCTGAATCGGCTGTCGGATCTGTTGTTCGTGATGGCACGTTGGCTCGCCCGCAGAAACGGCGGGCAAGAGACTCTCTGGCGGCGCTGACTCAGGTCGCGCTCGCGGCCTCGAGCTCGCGCTCGAGCGCTTTCCAGTCGAACGCCGGCCCCGGGTCCGTCTTCCGGCCCGGCGCGATGTCGCTGTGGCCGACGACCTCGGCTCTGCGGAGCGTGGGGTAACCGCGGCGCAGCGCCGCGATCAGCCCGCCGAGCGCGCGGTATTGCGCGGCTGCGTACGGCAGTTCGTCGGTGCCCTCGAGCTCGATCCCGACCGAGAAGTCGTTGCAGGCCGAACGCCCGCAATACTGCGACTTACCGGCATGCCAGGCTCGCCGGTCGAACGGCACGTATTGCGTCAGCGTCCCGTCCCGCGCGATCAGTACGTGAGACGAGACCGTGAGATTCTGAATCGTCGCGAAGTACGGATGGGCGTCCGCGGGCAAATCGTTGCAGAAGAAGCGGTCTATCCAGCCGTTGCCGTACTCGCCCGGAGGCAAGCTGATGCCGTGCACGACGATGAGGCCGAGCTCGCTACCGGCCGGCCGCTCGTCGTGGTTCGGCGATAGGACGCGGCGCACGCCCACGATCCATCCCGTCTCGGGATCGACGATCACGCTGGCTCCAGCAACTTGCTAAAGTTCGCGGCAGGCATGGGCGCCAGACTATAGCAGCCTCACCGCATGCCTCCGCATCGAGCTCGAGCCCCTATGCCCGCCACGACGAACCGTTCGCCGCGCCTCTATGTCGACCTCCCGCTCGACGGCAGGAGCCTCGCGCTCGACGAGAGCGATGCACACTATCTCGGCCACGTGCTGCGTCTTGCGCCTGGGCGTAGGCTCGTCGTGTTCAACGGGCGCGGCATGGAGCGCGAGGCGAGCGTCGAATCCTTGCAACGGCGCGGCGCCGTGCTCGCGCTCGCGGACGTCCGCGCTGCGCTGCCGGAGTCGCCGCTCGATCTAACGTTGCTGCAAGCGCTGCCGAAGTCCGACGCGATGGACTTGATCGTGCAAAAAGCCACGGAGCTCGGCGTGCGCGCGCTCCTGCCGGTCTACACGGAATTCAGCGTCGTGAAGCTCGACACCGACCGCAGCGAACGGCGCGTCGACCACTGGCGCAAGATCGCGCGCAGCGCGTGCGAGCAATGCGGCCGGCACACGCCGCCGCTCATCGAGCCGCCGCGGCCGCTTCAAGCGGCGATCGAAGCGCTGCCCACCGGACCTACGCGCCTGGCGCTCGAACCTTCCGCGGAACGGGTTCTTGGCGAGCACGCGCCGCCGCCGCACGGATTGGTCGTGGCCGTCGGGCCCGAAGGCGGGTTCGGCGCAACGGATTGGCGGCGGCTCGACGCGGCGCAATTCACTCGCGCGACTCTCGGCCCGCGCGTCTTGCGGGCGGAGACGGCGGCGCTCGCGGTCTGCGCGATCGCGCAGTCACGCTGGGGCGACCTGCGGGGTTGAATGCGTGCGCGTGCTCTAGACGGGCACGGCGGCGATCATCTTCTCGAGGCGCTCGACGTCTGGGATCAGCGGATACTCGTGGATCATTCGAGCGCGGCACAACGTCGGCAGACCTTCCGGCAGCGGCTGCTCGGTCTCGAGGCCGAGCACGTCGGCGTTGATGCGCACGAGCTGCGGGAACCCTTGCGTCAGAATCCCGTAGTACCCGCCCTTGAGCTCCTGCGTGATGGCATGAAAGACGACGACGCGCGTGCGCGTGCGCCTCGCTTTGCGCTCGTCGCCGCGCTGACTGTCGAACGACACCACGGGCAGGCGGCGGTTGTTCCACTCGATCGCGCCGAGGTACCAGTCGGGCGCGGCGTCGTCGCGGCTCCGCGCGGCATCGGCGAATGCGATGACTTCCGCTACGCACATCCGCGGCACGAGCAGCCGCTCGCTCTTCAGCGGAATCAGCAGGCTATACAGCTCTTTCGGGTCGGCGCTCATACGTTCACAGGCTCCGCCCGACCAGCGCCTCGATTGCGGCTACCAGCTGGCTTTCTTGATACGGCTTGCTCAGGTAGTCATTGACGCCGATCTCGATGGCTTTCGCGCGATGCTTCTCGCCAGAGCGCGACGTGATCATGATGATCGGCAGCGCCTTGAGCTTCGGATCGTTGCGTACGTGCGTCGCGAATTGATAGCCGTCCATTCGCGGCATCTCGATGTCGAGCAGGATGACGTCGACGCTGTGCTCTTGCAGCACCGTGATCGCATCGAGACCGTCGCGAGCCGTGTGGACCTTCGCGCCGCGCCGCTCGAGCAGCCGCTGCGTCACGCGGCGCATCGTGATCGAATCGTCGACGACGAGCGCCGTGAGCTGCGTCGCGATGCTCGGGGGCGCCGCAGGCGTGACCGGTTGCAGCGACCGGTGCGCGCGGACGAGCGTGCCGGGGTCGAGGATCATGATGACCCGGCCGTCGCCCAAGATCGTGGCGCCCGTGACGCCCGGAACGCTCGCGATGTGCGGACCGAGCGTCTTGACGACGATCTCGCGGCTACCTTCGAGCGAATCCATCAGCAATGCCGTCGAGTTGTCGCCGGCGCGAATGAGCACGAGGGAGACGGCGCTCTCGTCCTCAGGCAGCGCCGAAGGCGCGGCGCCGACGAGGCTGCCGAGATGCTGGATCCGATAGACGATGCCGCCGTAGTCGAGCTTCGGCTCGTCCTCGGTGAGGTGCTTCAGGATCTTGTCGCGCGAAAGGCGCGTGATGCCCTCCACGGTCGGCAACGGGAGCGCAAAGGTCTCGTCTCCGACGTTCACGATCAGCGCGTGCGTGATCGCGAGCGTGTAAGGCAGACGAATCAGGAACCGCGTGCCCTCGCCCGTGCGCGTCTCGATGCGCATCGAGCCGCCGAGCTTCTTGACCTCGTTGTCGACGACGTCCATGCCGACGCCTCGACCCGCGGCTTGCGTCAGCTCGCTGGCCGTGCTGAATCCCGGCTGTAGGATGAGCTCGACGGCTTGCTCGTCGGTGATCCTCTGGTTCTCGGCGAGCAACCCCTTCTCGTAGGCCTTACGCCGGATCGCCGCGAGGTCGAGCCCCCCGCCGTCGTCGGCGACTTCGACGATGACTTCCGCGCCTTCGCGGCGAACCTTCAGCAGGACCTTGCCGGTCTCGGGCTTGCCGCGTTTCTGGCGGACGGCCGGCTTCTCGATTCCGTGTGCGATCGAGTTGCGCAGCAGGTGCTCGAACGGCGGCAACATCGACTCGAGCACCTGGCGGTCGATCTCGTTGGACTCTCCGTCGACGACGAGCTCCGCTTGCTTGCCGGTGTCGGCGCACGCTTGACGCACGATGCGCTGCAAGCGCGACACGTGCCGTTGGAACGGCACCATGCGCGTCTGCATGAGACCGGTCTGCAGATCGGACGTCACGCGAGCCTGCTGCGTCAGCAGCGTGTCGGCCTCGTTCGTGAGGCCGTGCAACAGCTCGTTGATGCTCGCGACGTCGTTCGCCGACTCCGCGAGCGCGCGCGACAGCTGCTGGATCGTCGAATAGCGATCGAGCTCGAGCGGGTCGAAGCCGCTTTCGACGTCGGCGTCGTCCTGATGCCGGTGCAGGATCTGTGCTTCGGTCTCGGCCTCGAGCTTGCGCAGCTGCTCACGCAGGCGCGTGACCGTGCCGCCGAGCTCGCCCAGATGGAATTCGATCGAGTGCAGCTGCTGCGTCAATCGCGACTGGAAGATGTTGATCTCGCCCGCGCCGTTCAGCAGCACGTCGAGCAGGCCGGCGTCGACGCGCGCCGTCTCCGCGCGCTCCGCGCGAGCTTCGGCGGGAGCGGGAGCTGGGGCCGGCGCTGCCGCCATCGGCGGCGGTGGTGCCGGAGGCGCCGGAGGCGCGGGGGCCGGCGGCGGCGCGGGCTTGAGCTCGAGCTTCTGCTCGACGATCGTCGCTTCCTCGACCGTCAGCCCTTCGATTTCGATCGCTTCCTCGATCGTCGGCTCATCGAGCGGCCGAGCGGCCGGAGGAGGCGAGTCCAGGTCGATCTCGTCGAGCTGCTTCAAAGCGTCCGCAAGATCGATCGGAGGCGGCTCGGCGCTCGGTGGCTTGGGCGCCGCTGCCGCGGGTCGCGTGGGCGCCGCGGGTGGCGGCGACGCGCTCGCCGGCGGCGCGGCGGCACGCTGCGTCGGCGTCGGCGTCGGCGCCGGCGCGGATGACGCCGCGGCGCGCTCGGCGTCGAATCTCTCGAGCTGCGCAACGAGCCCGGCGGCCGGGCTGATCGCGCGGCCCGCGTCGATCGCGTCGCGCATGTGCTGGAGCTCGTCGATTCCGCGTTGCACGAGGTCCAGCGCCGCCGGCGCCGCGCGATCCGAGCGCTCGATTCGTGACAACAACGTCTCGAGCGCGTGGCTCAAGTCGCCCATCGGGAGCACGCCGGCCATACGGGCGCCCCCTTTCAATGTGTGCAAGAAGCGCTGGAGCCTCGCGAGCGCGGCCTGATCGTGCCGCTGCCGCACTTCCTGGAGCGCAGCTTCCGAGCTCTCGAGCATCTCGGCAGCTTCTTCCGCGAAGATCGCCGCGATCTCGGGATCGAAAGCGCTTGCCGGAACGGGCTCAGGTAGCGGCGCGGGCTCGTCGTCGACGGTCGGCGCAGGCGCGGCCGCCGCCGGGAACGCGATCGCGCGAAGCGACTCGAGCGCGGCGGGATTCAGCGCGACGGGACGGCCCGCCGCCAGTGCGTCGGCCATCGTCTCGATTTCAGCGGCGGCGGCGCGCAGCGCGTCGACGGCCTTGTCCGACATTCCAATGCCGGACTCGAAGTAGCGGCGCAAGTGCTCGGCGAGCGGCGCCGCGAGCTTCATCGCGGGCTCGTAACCCGCCATGCGGGCGCTGCCGAGCAGCGTATGGCATGCGCGATAGAGTGGCTCTTCGACGGCGTGCGCCCCGGCGCCCTGCTTCGCCGTCGCAAGGAACTGGCGAATCACGTCGAGATGGCCGCGCATTTCCTTGACGAAGATGTCCGCGAGCACCGGATCCATGCCGGGCTCGGGAGCCGGCGCCGCGGGGGCCGCGGCGCGCGGCCGCGCCGCCGCACTACTCGCTGCGTCGGGATCGCCGTCCGCGAACGCCTCGGCCTGCTTCATCAGCTGCTGCACGTCGGTTTTCGGCGGCCGACCGATTTCGAGCTGCTCGATCAGCTGCGGCAGCGCCGCGCTCGCCGCCGTGACGAACGAGACCATGCTCGCCGTCGGCTCGATCGTTTGATTGATGACCTTGTTCAGCAGGTTCTCGATGCTCCACGCGAACTCGCCGATCAGCTGCGCGCCGACCATGCGGCCGCTGCCCTTCAGCGTATGGAACGAGCGACGCGCGGTGATCAGCGCTTCGGAGTTCGTGCGCTCGGAGGCCCACAGCGGAAGATTCCGCTGGATGCTCGCGATCTCCTCCTTGGCCTCCTCTATGAATACCTCGACGATCTCGGGGTCGGAGCGACCCTCCTCGATCTGCATGACGCTCGGGGGCGCGGCGGACTTCTTGGGCGGAGGAGGCGTCGGCCGCGCGGGCGGTGCCGGCGCCGGCGCCGGCGCCACGGCGGCCGGCTTCGCGATCGGCAAGCTCTCCAGCAGGTCGAGGCACCGGTCCGCGTTGTCGAGCATGTACCACGGGTCGGTTCGGCCCGCGCTGACCGTTTCCAAGTAGTACTCGACGCTGACGATCGCGTCGGCCAAGCGCTCGAGATACTCCGGCTTGAGCTTCGTGCCCGCAGCGAGGCGCGTGCCGATCACGGCGGCTACTCGCTCGACGACGGTCACGGCCTTCGTCTTCTCGAGCATCAGCAGGCCGGCTGCGATGCCGCGGAGCTGCGGCCTGGCTTGCTCGAGTGGGCGCGTGTCGGCGGGATTCTCGACGAGCTGAATGACGGCTTCTTTCACTTTCGCGAGATTCACCGTGCACTCGCCCATGACGGCCTGCGTGACCTTGAGCTGTTGCGCGTCCTGGCCCGCGGCCGCGGCTGCGGCTGCGGCTGCGGCCGGCTCGGCGTCGTCGCCGGGCGTCACGGCGCGGACGAGCTCGCGATCGAGCGCATCCTCGACGTCGAGCAACGTGGCGGCGATCTTTTCGAGCGCGTTCTGGTCGGCCGCCTTGCCGTTCGTGACGATGGCGGCGAGCTCCTGCGTCTCGCGCTGGATCTGGCCCCGCGCTTTGTCGAGCCCAAGCACGCCGAGCGTATCGCCGATCTTCTTCAGCATGTCGAGCTGCGCGCTCAGCTTGTCGGCGCCCTGCATGCCCGTACGCACGAAGATGTCGAGCGCGTCCTTGACGGTGCCCAAGTCCTCCTTGATCGCCTGCGCCACGGTGCGCATGAGCTTGACGCTCGGGCCCGCGAGGCCCTCGCGCGCCTGCTCGATCTGCGCCTGCGCCGGCAGCACCTCGGCCAGGTTGTACTGCTTGCGCAGCGACTCGATGCGCGGGTCCTGAGACGTAGTCTTGGCCACGTAGTAGAGGAGGCTGTTGACGAGCTCGGCGGGCGGCGAGCTGACGAGCGCCGGCTCGCCTCCGTCGATGAGCTTCTTCAGTTGCCGATCGACCTGGCCGATCAGGCGCTTCAGCGCCACGCTGGCCTCGAGCCCGCCGCCGCGGACCGCCGTCAGCACGGCCGCCATGATGGTCCACAGCTGCTTGACCTGCTCGGTGACCGCCGCGCGCTCGAGGCTAGTCGAGACGCGCAACAGCTCGTCGACGTAGCGTGCGGCGTCGGCACCCTTGATCCAGCCGAGCAGCGCGGCCTGGAAGGCCGGCCGAAAACGCTGCGCGACCTTCTCGAACCCTCTGCCGACGTCCGGACCGGTGGCGCCGGCTGCGGCGCGCGCGAGGTGGCGCTCGAACGGACCGGCGTTCAGCAATACGAGCGTGCCCTCGGAGAGCGAGGGCTTGTCGCGGGCCTGGCGCAAGTCGTTCAAGAGCGGCAGCAGCGCCAGCGCGACGTCTTTCCCGCCGCCCAGCAACCGCTCGAGGTAGGCGGGTAACTGCACCATCGCGCGCGTCAGCGCTTCGACGGCTTGCTCGGACTTCTGCCCTTCGTTCGCCTCGGCGAGCTTGCGGCAGGTCTGCTCCATCTCCTCCGCGAGCAGCGCCGCGCCGTGAATCTCGACGATCTTCAGCGCGCCGCGCGCCGCATGCAGGTGCGCGGCGGTGCGCAGCAACGCGTCGGGCCCCGCGCGGCCGTCGACGTAGCCCTCGAGCTCCGCACGCGCAGCGTCGAGCGTGCTCGCCAGCTCCTTGTTGACGAGCTCGAAAGCATGCGCCGCCAGATCATTGATCGCGTGAGTCGCCATACCCCTCGCTTAACCGGACAGGCGACGACGCTCGATACTTTGCGGAGCGGCAGACGCCGCCGCAGCGGGCAACGAGGGCATTTGCTCGGTGCGATCGAGACTCGCGGCAACGCGCGCGGCGCTCAGGACGCCGGTGCCGCCGCCTTGGTCGGGTAGCGTGAAGCCCGACACGCTGCGGCGCAGCTGCGACGCGAGCTCCGCCAGCTTGCTGATCGCGCTCGAGGCTGCGGTGGTCGACTCGGTCGTCTTCGTGCTGATCTCGCGCAAGACGTGCATGTTCTTCGTGATGGCGCCCGCGACACTCGTCTGATCCTTCGAGGAGCCCGAGATGTTCTGGACGAGACTGGCAATCTGGTGCGAGACCTGCTCGATCTCCTCGAGCGCGGCGCCCGCATTCTCGGCGAGCAGAGCGCCGCCGACGACGTCCGTGGTGCTGCGCTCCATCGACATCACGGCCTCGTTCGTGTCGGATTGGATGGTGCTCACGAGCACCTCGATCTTCTTGGTCGCGCCCGCGGAGCGCTCGGCCAGCTTCTGGACCTCGTCGGCGACGACGGCGAATCCGCGGCTGGCTTCGCCGGCGCGCGACGCCTCGATCGACGCGTTGAGCGCCAGGATGTTCGTCTGCTCGGCGATCTCCTCGATGAGCTCGACGATGTTGCCAATCTCCTGCGAGCTCTCGCCGAGCCGCTTGATGCGCTTGCTCGTGTCCTGAATGGTCTCGCGGATCGTGTTCATACCCGCGATCGTGCGCCGTACGGCCTCGCCGCCCTTGTGCGAGATCTCGACGGCGTGGCGAGCGACGTCGGAGCAGCGCTCCGCGTTGCCTGACACCTCCTCGATCGAGATCGCCATTCGGGCCATCGATTCCGAAGCGGCGGCGGCTTGCTTCGCTTGCGTCTCGGCCGAGCGGACGAGATGCCGCGCAGTGCCTTCGGTCTGCTTCGAAGCCGCGTCGACGAGAATCGATGAATCGTTGATCGTCGTCACGAGCTCGCGCAGCGCGTCGATCGCATAGTTGATGGAGTCGGCGATCGCTCCGGTGATGTCCTCGGTGACCGTGGCCTGCACCGTCAAGTCGCCGTCGGCCAGGCTCGACAGCTCGTCGAGCAAGCGCAAGATCGCTTGCTGGTTGCGCTCGTTCTGCTCGGCCTGCTGAGCGGCCGCTTGACGGAAGTCGCGGGCGCGGTAGTAGACGAACATCATCAAAGCCGCGATCGCCAGCGCCGCGAACACGAGCAGCAGCGGCAAGCGGGCCGTGAGGCCGCCTTCGACGACGGCGGCAATTGACGCGTCGGTATCGCGGTAACGCGTCAGGATCTCGGCCGCAGCGCCGTCGAACGCGCGGATCGCCGCGAGCACGCCCGTCAGCGTTTCTGCCTCGGAACCGATCGCCATGACAGCTTGGCGTGTTTGGTCGTGCAGGTCCGCGAGCGACTTCAGATCCGCCGCCGCAGCGCCGTCCTTGACGGCGACCACGCCGAGCGTGGCGTCCTCGCCACGCAGGCCTCGCACGAACTGGCCGATGTACTGCTCGGCGTCCTCGAGCCGCCTAACGGTGTCCGCGACGACGACGTTCGGGCCGAGACCGTGCGCACGCAGCTGCAGCGACTCGACCATGACCTCGAAGCGCATTAGATAAGGTTGGTTCGCCGTGAGGTCGGCGGGCGGCAACGCGCTCGCGACGTTGGCAGCGGCCCCGAGCAGCTTCGGCGCGAGCTCTGCGATTGAACCGCGCGCCTTGTCGAGCGCGGCGAGCCGGTCGCGCGACTCGAGAACCGTGTCGAGGTTCTGCTCGATGCGTTGCCACAGGGCCGAATCGCCCGCCAAGCCGCGTGCGTCGGCGCTTGCCGCCTCGTTGCCGGCGACGGCGTTGCGGAGGCTCGTCATCGAAGCGCGATTGGCCTCGAGCGCGTCGAACGACGGCTCATCGCCCTGCACGGCGGCGTTCGCGTCGGAGCGAGCGGCCTGGGTCAAGGCGATCAGCTCGCCGAGCCCGCCGTCGTTGACCATCGTCGTGCCGCCGCCGTTCCACCATACGGAGCCGGCCGCGCCGAGCAAGGCCACGGCGAGCAGAATTCCGAGCGGCGTCAGCAATTTCGGCCACGGGCTCGATTTCGTCATGGCCTCACCGTTTCGCCCGCTGTCAGAAACAACGGATCCTCGAGCAGTTTGAGGAGGCTGAATCGCGGCCACGCATCCGGGCCGCGGCGATAGCTGCCTTCGAGATAGTGCTCGCAACGAACGACGCTCGGCGTGGCCTCGTCGCGATAGTCGGCCGAGCTGAATCGCCGGAAGCCGACCACCTCGTCGACGATGAGCCCCGTCGGCACCTCGCGGCTCGCGACGACGAGCACCCGGGCCTGCCGATCCGACGACGGCGCGCCGCCGAGGAAAGACTTCAGGTCGACGACGGTCAGGAGCTGGCCGCGCAAGTTCGCGATGCCGCGAAGCCAAGGCTTGGCGCCGGGCACCCTCGTCACCTGCTCGGGAATCGGCAGCACCTCGCGGACATCGGCGCGGCTCGTCACGAACCGCTCAGCGCCGAGGCGAAAACCGATGCCGACCCATTCGTCCGCCGACTCCGGCGCACCCTCGCGCGCGGCGATGGCGGCGCGGGCTCGGCGCTCGAGCTCCAAGAGCAGCTCGAACGGTTGCTCAGCGAGCGCTTGCAGGTTCAATCGTTCGACCCCCGCTCGAGCACTTCCTGTGCCTTCGCGACGAGCACGGCTTCGGTCACGGGTTTGACGAGATAGTCGACCGCGCCCTGGCGCATACCCCAGATGCGGTCGGTTTCCTGATCCTTCGTCGTGATCATCACGACGGGAATCGATTTCGTTTGCGGGTCGCGAGTCAGCGTGCGAGTGGCTTGATACCCGTTGACTCGCGGCATCACGACGTCCATGAAGATGAGGTCCGGGCGCACCTCGCGAGCGAGGCTCAAGCACTCGGAGCCGTCCGACGCCGAAACGGTGTCGAAGCCGTGCTTCTCGAGCGCCGTCTTCAAAACGTGCACCTCGGTGGGTGAGTCGTCGACGATCATGATCAGAGCCATAGGCGATCCCGTTTACTTGGCTACGTGGCTTTGGATGGCGCCGAGAAGCTCGTCTTTCGTGAACGGTTTCGTCAGATACTGCTCGGAGCCTACGAGACGGCCCCGAGCCCGGTCGAACAACCCGTCCTTGCTCGACAACATGATGACGGGCGTGTCCTTGAAGATCTTGTTGTGCTTGATCAGCGAGCAGGTCTGATAGCCGTCGAGGCGCGGCATCATGATGTCGACGAAAATGATGTCCGGCCGGTGATCCGCGATCTTCGAAAGTGCGTCGAAGCCGTCGACGGCGGTGAACACCTCGCACCCTTCCTTCGCAAGCAAGGTCTCGGCGGTTCTGCGGATCGTTTTGCTGTCGTCGATGACGAGAATCTTGAGCCCTTGCAAGTCGGTTTTCGGGTTCACTGCACTGCTGCCAGCCACTTATCTTTCCTCCCCGCAGGCCGCGCGCCGATTGGCGACCCGGAGCAGAGCACGACCCTCCGACTCACCGCGCCTTTTAACATATCGGCGCCAGCCCTTCCATCGACTGGCGCGCATGCAATTTCGCGGCATTCGGCGGCCGCACGAGCGCATTTTCCGCCGCCGAACGTTGGACAGAATCGGGTTATGGTAGCGTTGCGCTTTTTCGCGAAACTGCGAACCCGCGCGCAAAAGCGAGGAATGTTTTCATGAGCCAGTCCCGGCGATTGCTCGGGGTCGTGATGGACCCGATCGAGTCCATCAAGCCCAAGAAGGACTCGACCCTCGCCATGATGCTGGCGGCCCAGCGTAAGGGCTGGGATATCGTCTATTTCCGCCAGCAGGACTTGGAGGTGCGCGACGGCGCGCCGAAGGGGCATGGCTCGCGCCTCAAGGTTCGCGACGACACCGAGCGGTGGTTCGAGATCGGCGTCCCTTGGAGCGCGGGGCTCGAGACGCTCGACGCCTTGCTGATGCGCAAGGACCCGCCGTTCGACATGGAGTACATCTACACGACCTATATTCTCGAGCTCGCCGAGAACCGCGGCCTGTTCGTGGTCAACAAGCCGGCGAGCCTGCGCGACATCAACGAGAAGGCGTACACGTCCTGGTTCCCACAGTGCACGCCGCCGAGCTTGGTCACGCGCTCGCGGACGGCCCTGCTCGAGTTCCTCAAGGCGCAGGGCAAGGTCGTTTTGAAGCCGTTCGACGGAATGGGCGGCCGCTCGGTCTTCGTCGTGACCGCCGGCGATCCCAACACGAACGTGATCATCGAGACGCTGACTCACGACGGCGAGCGGTTCACGCTCGCCCAACGCTTCATCCCGGAGATCGCGCAGGGCGACAAACGCGTGCTGTTGATCGACGGCGTCCCGATCGATTACGCGCTGGCCAGAATACCGGCGCCCGGCGAGAGCCGCGGCAATCTCGTCATGGGCGCACGCGGCGAGGGGCGCCCATTGACGGAGCGCGACCGCTGGCTCTGCTCGCAAGTCGGCCCGACGCTGGCGGCGAAAGGCGTGCTGTTCGCAGGTCTCGACGTCATCGGCGACTATCTGACCGAGATCAACGTGACTTCTCCGACGGGAATTCGTGAACTCGATCGCCAGTTCAACATCGACATCGCTGCTAAGCTCATCGACGCCATCGATCGCAAGCTAGCCGCCAAGGCCGCCTGACGCTATCGTAACCCCCGCTCATGAGCGATGAACGCCTCGGGTCGACGCTCTTTCTCGCCGCGCTCGTCCACGGCGTCGTCATTCTCGGCGTGACGTTCACGGCTGCGACGACCGGCGACGATACGGTTCCGTCTCTGAACGTCACGCTCGTGCTCGACACGGAGCGCGAGGAGCTCGCGGCCGACACGGCCGACTTCATCTCGAATCGCGACCAGCTCGCCGCAGGCGTAGCGGCGCGGGGTTTGCGGCCGACGAGCACGTTGTCGGCCGACGAGCCGATCAGCCAGCTCGGAGACCCGTTGGGCGCCGACGCGGCGGACGGAACTCCGCGCGAAGCGACGCCGAGCGCGGAGCAGCTCGTGAGTCAGGGCAGCGGCGGCGAGCCCGTGCCCGAGTTGCCGCAACCGACCGATGCGCCCGCGCCGACACTGCAGCGCGCGGCCGCGTTGATCCAGCAAGCCGCGCCGCAGACGACGGCGATGGAGCTTGGGCTTCGAGCCGAGCTGCCCAACGGCAGCGACGATGCGCGCACGTTGATCGCAACACCGAGCACGCGCCAGTCGGGTCTCGCCGAGTACTTGGACGGCTGGCGGCGACGCGTGGAGCGCATCGGCACCGCGAACTATCCGAGCGAGCTCCTGGGCAACATTCACGCGGGACGCCCGACGCTCGAGGTCGTGATCGCCGCGGACGGCCGGCTCGACGACATCGTCGTGCGCCGTTCCTCGGGCGACAAGGCGCTCGACCAAGCTGCGCTGAAAATCTTGCGGCTCGCGGCGCCGTTTCCTCCGCTGCCGCCGAGCATCCGCGAGGACTACGACGTTCTGCGGTTCGCGTACGAATGGGACTTCGCCGCTGGGAGCGAAAGCGGGCGTTGAGCGCGTCGTCGATGCTACGATAAAGGCATCGAAAGAACCGGAGCTCGCCGCCGATGCAGTCGCTGCAAGATCATTTCTTGATCGCGATGCCCGCGATGGCCGACCCGAATTTCAACGAGACCGTCACTTACATCTGCAAGCACGATGCAGAGGGCGCGTTCGGCCTCGTCATCACGCGGCCGCTCGACTTGTCGCTTGGCGAGATGTTGGGCCAGCTCGCAATCGAGCTCAAAGATCGCCGTCTCGCCGAGAGGCCCGTCATGCACGGCGGTCCCGTCGAGCCCGAGCGCGGCTTCGTCCTGCACCGATCCGATACGCCTTTCGAGGCCACGCTCGCCGTCGGCCCCGAGATCAAGCTGACGTCGTCGCCCGACATTCTCGCGGCGATCGGTAACGGATACGGACCGGATCCCGCGTTCGTCGCGCTCGGCTACGCGGGCTGGGGGCGCGGGCAGCTCGAAGCCGAGATGAGCAGCAACACCTGGCTCACGGTTCCGGCGAATCCGGGCATCATCTTCGACACGCCGTGCGAGCAGCGCTGGACGGCCGCGCTCGGACTGCCCGGCGTCGACATTCGCCGCATCACGCAGTATGCGGGTCACGCCTGAAGCCGGCGGATGGCGCCGTGGCGCGTCTCAGTGAACGCGACCGCGATCGCCACATCCTCCTAGCGTTCGACTTCGGGCTCCGTCGCATCGGCGTCGCGACCGCCAACCTCGAGACGCGGACTGCGTCGCCGCTGACGACCGTCCGCGTCGAGCGCGCGCCGCCGTGGCGCGAGCTCGATCGCATCATCGACGATTGGCGCCCCGGGCAACTCGTCGTCGGCGTGCCGGAAGGAGACGGCGCCGCGGCGATCGCGCGGCGTGCGCGCGCCTTCGCCGAGGATTTGGCGGAGCGCTACGGCCTGCCCGTCGCGACCGTCGACGAGACGCTGACCTCGGCCGCCGCCGAGTCCGAGCTCGCAGAGAAGCGCCGCTCCGGGTATCTTCGCCGCCGCGTCGGTAAAGGCGGCGTCGACCGAGTGGCGGCCTGCCTGATCGCCGAGCAATGGATGAGCCAACAGTGAGTGAACGTGAGCTACGAACGTAACCGAGGCAGCGTTTTCTTGGAGGACGCCCGCATCCTCGCGCAGCGCGCCTGGCCCGGGGAGCAGTTCGTGCTGCGGGTCCAAGCCCCCAAGGCGGCGCGGAAGGCGAAGCCCGGGACGTTCGCGCACATCGCTTGCGACCCGTCGGTGCCGATGCGGCGGCCGCTGTCGATCATGCGCGCCGCGCCCGCCGAAGGCTGGCTCGAGTTCTTGTACAAGCCGAAGGGCCACGGGCTCGAGATGCTCGGGCTCCGTCAGCCGGGTGAGGTGTTGAGCGTGCTCGCGCCCATCGGTCATGGCTTCACCGTCGATCCAAAGCGGCCACGGTTACTCGCGCTCGGCGGCGGCGTCGGCATTCCGCCGATGATCTTTCTCGCCGAGCAGGTACGTTCAGAGCGGCGGCTGCGGCCGCTCGTGCTCATGGGCTCCGAGGTGCCGTTCCCGTTCGAGCTCGTAGAGTCGAAGCTGTCCGTGGCCGGCGTCGGCAAAACGGCAACGCACGCCGTCGCACTGCTCGAGCAGTGGGGCGTGCCCTCTCGCCTCGCGAGCAACGCCGGCCTCACGGGGGCTCATCGCGGCTACATCACGGACCTCGCACGCGACGCGCTTCAGGCAATGACCGACGCCGAGCGCGCCTACGCCCAAGTCTTCGCGTGCGGCCCGACGCCGATGCTGAAAGCCGTCGCGAAGCTCGCGCGCGACTTCGACCTGCCGTGCCAAGTCGCGCTCGAAGAGTACATGGCGTGCGGCATCGGCGGCTGCGCGGGCTGCACGGTCT
>Ga0207708_10000698_pt1 | contig 25470 bp, 26 predicted proteins | sample KBSK5101metaG_FD_184340 | JGI IMG/M metagenome (GOLD analysis project Ga0207708, IMG submission 184340) | Corn, switchgrass and miscanthus rhizosphere microbial communities from Kellogg Biological Station, Michigan, USA - KBS K5-10-1 metaG... | ecosystem: Host-associated > Plants > Roots >...
GCTGCGAAACGCAGCCGGATCCATGACCTTGATGTCCCCCTGCGGGGTCGCGACGCCGACACCACTCGACGTCGCATGCAAGTCGCGCACGCCCGTGAACGCGGAGAGGAAAATGTGATGGTCGGTTGGATTCTCCGCGACTAGAACAGCACTCGCGATCCCGCTCGCGGTGTTGGCATGCTGCTGAAACGCCGGATTCCAAAAATTCTCCGGAAAGTGTTGCTCGCAGACCGCGAAGCCAACGCCGGGCGCGCCGGCATCTCGGGCGAAAGCCAAGGAGAAGGCGACCTTTACGGTCGCGCCATCAGGCCGCTTGCCCTCGCGCTCGAACTTGAGGACTTCCGAGGCGGCGATGCCCGCCGATTGAAACGCCGAAGCATCTTTCGCCGCATCATCGGTCGCCAGCAGCAACACCGATAGCCCGTCGTGATTGCGTATGAACGATTGATGGAACCGGCCAAACAGGTTTGAAAAGCCGTCGGTGCCCAGGTTTTCCGGCTCCGCCACGGTGAGCAACTCGATGAAAAATCCCGGAAGTTGGACGACGTGATTGTGGGTGCCCCACGAATGCCGGTTGCGCGCACCGACGGTGAAGCCGAGCCGACGATAGAGCCCGGCCGCCCCCTCGAGATCGCCCACCGCATGGACGACATGGTCAAGACCGCGCGGCATCGATCCTGCCTTCACTTCACCGCCGAGAACGCCGTCGGCTGCAGGAACATGTTCGTGATAGAGGCGACGATCGGTCCATCGCGCTCGCTTTCGGATCGCTTGGACAGCCATTCCGGATCGGTTGCGAATTTGTTCCACTTGGTCTCGCGCTCGGCAAGGGATTCCCAGGCCAGCAAATAATGCAGGTCTTGATTTCCGCCTTCTCCCACCAACACGGTCCAGAAGCCCGCTTGCCGGATGCCGTGCCGCTGCCAGAGTTCGAGGGTCGTGGTTTCGAACCGCTTGAGCAGCGCGGGCAACCTCCCGACCACGCAATGGTAAATCCTCAGCTCATAGATCATGGTTGCCTCTTCTTTCGGGTACGCGAGGGGACGGAAAAAATGGCGCGAAATTTAAACTGGTTGTTCCGTTTATATCACAGGTGACTTCAAAGCCGCGCCGATGGCGTGCAAAGCGTCACGATCCGCGAGGTTGGGGTAAACCGGTCGCGAACAATCGACAACTTTGTGACCGCCGACACACATCCCATTAACCCACCTCCCATACAGTAGTCACAACATTGGATCGACGGGCTCCGCAAGCGGGCCGCTACCAAGGCGCCACAGCGGAAAAGGCCGTGCCGTTCCCGAGCGTTGCCTGTCGATCCAAGGCATTTCAGAAGCGACGCGTCTTTCCAACTTACGCGCGAAACACGGGCACTCCATGCCGTTGCAGTCCGGCAGCTGCAGCGCACGGGGCTATTTCGCTTGGGCGCCATCCGAGAATGCCGACGCATCGGCCCCCTCCGATAACGGTCATCGAAACACACGGCCCCAGCCGTTTCCCCGCGAGGGTAAAATACGGCGTTGATAGCATCGAAGTGTGGCGAGCGATTCGGCGCGGCGTCAGCCGCAGAATACTTTCGCCCCGGCGCTACACCAGCCGGCTCCGGTCGACCGCCGCGCCGATGAAGGAGGAAAAAAGCGGGTGCGGCTCGAACGGCCGCGACTTGAGCTCGGGATGGAATTGCACGCCGATGAACCAGGGATGATCCTCATATTCGATCATCTCGGGCAATAGCCCGTCGGGCGACATGCCGGAAAAACGCATCCCGTGCTGCTCGAGCCGGCCTTTGTAGCCAGTATTCACCTCGTACCGATGGCGGTGGCGCTCGGAAATTTCCGTTGCGTCGTGATAGATCTGCGACACCCGGCTACCGCGCTGAAGCAGCGCCGGATAGGCACCCAGCCGCATCGTGCCGCCGAGGTCGCCGCCTAACCCGCGGGTGTGAAGCTCGTTACCCTTCATCCATTCCGTCATCAGGCCGACCACCGGTTCGGGGGTGGTGCCGAACTCGGTCGAGTTCGCGTCTTCGATGCCGCAGAGGTTGCGCGCTGCTTCGATGACCGCCATCTGCATTCCGAAGCAAATCCCGAAATAGGGTACGTGGCGTTCGCGCGCAAACTGCGCGGCCCTGATCTTTCCTTCCGTGCCGCGTTGACCGAAGCCGCCCGGCACCAGGATGCCATTCACGTGCTCCAGGAACGGCGCGGGATCCTCGCGCTCGAACACCTCGGATTCGATCCAATCGAGATTGACGCGCACCTTGTTGGCGATCCCGCCGTGAGACAGCGCTTCGATCAGCGACTTATACGCGTCCTTGAGGCCGGTATATTTGCCGACGATGGCGATCGTCACGTCGCCTTCCGGATTGCGGATACGCTCGTTGATGAGGCGCCAGCGATCAAGATCGGGGTCGCTCTTGGGCTCGATCCCGAAGGCTGCGAGCACTTCGTTATCGAGGCCCGCTCGGTGATAGGCCTCGGGCACTGCGTAGATGTTGTCGACGTCCCGAGCCTCGATCACGGCACTTGGACGCACATTGCAGAACAGCGCGAGCTTGGCGCGTTCGCCCTCCGGGAGCGGCCGATCGGAGCGGCACAGCAGGATATCGGGCTGGATGCCGATCGAGCGAAGTTCCTTGACCGAATGCTGAGTCGGTTTGGTTTTGAGCTCGCCGGCGCCAGTAATGAACGGCAGCAGCGTGAGGTGGATGTAGATGGCGTGATGGCGCGGCAGATCATTGCCGAGCTGCCGGATCGCCTCGAAGAACGGCAGGCCCTCGATGTCGCCGACCGTGCCGCCGATCTCGCATAGGACGAAATCGTAGCCGTCGTTGCCCTCGCGGATGAAGTCCTTGATGGCGTTGGTGACATGGGGCACCACCTGGATGGTGGCGCCGAGGTAGTCGCCCCGGCGCTCCTTGGCGAGGATTTCCTGATAGATGCGGCCGGTGGTGATGTTGTCCTGGCGGCTGGCAGGGCGCCCGGTGAAGCGCTCGTAGTGGCCAAGGTCGAGATCCGTTTCGGCGCCGTCATCGGTAACGAAGACCTCGCCATGCTGGTAGGGCGACATGGTTCCAGGGTCGACGTTGAGATAGGGGTCGAGCTTGCGCAGCCGCACTTTGTAGCCGCGTGCCTGGAGGAGCGCTCCCAGCGCGGCCGATGCCAAGCCCTTGCCGAGGGAGGAGACCACGCCGCCGGTGATGAAGATGTACCGCGCCATGGGGCCTAACCTTTAGCGAGGGCGCGCCGATTCGACGAGAGCCTAAATCGGCTTTCGACACGAAACCCATGCACGGCAAGCATATCGGCAGATCCTCGTTAAGCCAGAATGGTCTGGTCAGATACCTTAATGTTAGTTCTCAATTCGCCATTCGGCCGCATAGCTCTCCAAAGCGAAGGGGCCGGTTACCCGGCCCCCGACATCCCATTTATTGCGACCGCGGCACTTGCGGACCCGATGGCGGAGCCGCCGGCGGTTGTTCCTGCTGACGCAGGGTGTCGAGCACGCCCCCGCCGCCCTGCCCGAGCGGAGCGCCCGGCGTCTGTTGCGCGGGCGTGCCGGTGTTCTGGATGATCGATCGGGGCTTGCGGTCCAGACCCGCCAGGATCGAGAGCACCAAGCTGGTGGCGAAAAACGTAGCAGCTAGGATGGCGGTGGTGCGGGTCAGCACATTCGACGTCCCACGGCTCGACAAAAATCCGCCGGTCGAGCCGATCCCGAGGCCGCCTCCTTCCGACTTCTGCAGCAGAACCACCCCAATCATGGCGGTGACCACCATGAGATGAATCACGATAATGACAGTCTGCATAGGTCCATCACGTTTGAATGCTGCGCCCTGGAACCGTCAGGTCCCGCCGCCCCGGGCGTCATATAGGAAGTCGCGGGCGTGTCTACACGATCCCCGACGGCATTTCCACCGGACCGGCACCCCTATTCCGGCTCGATGCCCGCCTCCTTGACCCATCTGGTCCATTTGGCGAGATCGTCGCGCACGAAGGCCGCGAGTTCCCCGGGCGTGCTGGCAAAGGCGTCGAACCCGATGCCCGCCAGACGCTCCTTGACCGTCGGATCGGTAATGATCCGTCGCAACTCTCCATTGAGACGTTCGACCACCGGCTTGGGCGTGTTGGCCGGTGCGAAAATGGCATTCCAGGGAATCAGGTCGAACGAGGGAAGTCCCGCCTCCGTCATGGATGGAATGTCGGGCAGGAGCGGGCTTCGCTCCTTGGTGGTGACCGCAAGGGCCCGGACATTTCCCGCCTTCGCCTGCGGCGAACCGAGCGCGAAGTCGACGAACATCATCGCCAGACGGCCGGTCATCACGTCGTTGATGGCTTGCGGAGAACTTCGATACGGGACGTGGACGAGATCGAGGCCGGCCATCCGTTTGAGGGTGGCGCCCGCGACCAGGCCGATTGCATTCGTACTGGCGTAGCTCAGCCTGCCGGGATTGGCTTTCACGTAGGCTATGAATTCCGGCACCGAAGTGGCCGGGATTTTGGGGTCGATGACCAGCATGAAGGGAAGATTTCCGACCCGCGACAGCGCCGAGAAATCCCGCACCGGATCGTATGGAATGCTTTTCAGCAAATTGGGATTTGCCGAATGCGTGCTCACGGTGGTCATGAAAATGGTGTAGCCATCGGGCGCCGCTCGCGCGACCGCGGTCGCCGCAATCGCGCCGTTGGCGCCGGGCTTGTAGTCGAGCACGACTGGCTGCTTGAGCGCCTTGCTCAGTTCGTCCGCAATGATGCGCGCGGTCGGGTCGATGCCGCTTCCGACAGCGAACGGCACCACCAGCGTAATCGCCCGGCTCGGATAGTCTTGCGCCGACGCCCCGCCAACGGCCAGCACGGCGGCAGCAATTGCCGCGACGAACCGTGAGAGCTTGCGGCCTCCGGTCAACGCGGGCGGGCCTATTGCAGGGTTTTCAGATAGGCGACGATGTCGTCGACATCCTTGCCGTCGGTCAGTCCGCCATAAGGCATGCGGTTGCCCTTCACCTTGGCCTGCGGATCCTGGATATACGCGCGCAGATTGGCTTCGTCCCAGACCAGATTCGCGCGCTTCATCGGATTCGAGTAGCGGAAATCATCGAGGGCGGCCGATTTGCGTCCAACTACGCCTTTGAGGCTCGGCCCGAGCGCGTCGGGCCGTTCGGTGTGGCAGGCGGCGCAAGTCTGGTACAGCGCCTTGCCATGATCGGGGTCAGCCGCCGTCGCGGGACTTGCGATTGCGAGGAGCAGAAAGACACCCACCGTGATGCCGGGGGGTAAGTGGCGCATGGTTCGGCCCTTGATGTCGATCATGCGTGCACCAGCGGACCGGGGCTCTTGATATACTTCGTGGCGATCGCCTCTGCCGACCAATAGGCGAGCGCGCCGACGAGACCGGTCGGATTGTAGGACGCATTCTGCGGAAACAGCGACGCCCCCATGACGAACAGGTTGTCGGCGTCCCAGGCCTGGCAATACCGGTTGACCGCGCTGGTCTTCGGATCGGCCCCCATCATGGTGCCGCCGGTATTGTGCGTCGATTGATAGGGCACGACGTTGTAGTTGCCACGCCGCACGTTGACGTTGCCTTTGATTGTCGGCTTCATCGCGGTCGCGATCCGGTCGAGCACACCGGCGAGGTACTCCGCCATCTTGTGGTCATTGTTGCGAAAATTGTAGCTCATGCGGATGAGCGGGCGTCCAAGCGCGTCCTTGTAGGTCGGGTCGAGGTCGAGAAAATTCTCGCGGTGCGCGTAGTTGCAGCCCGAGGCGCCGACGCCGAACGCGTGATTGTACCATTTGGCCGTCGCCCGTTTCCAATCGCGACCCCAACGCGGGGTGCCGGGCGGTACCGGCCGTGTCAGGATCGGCCGTCCGTTTGTCGTGCCGGCCGAAATCCAGGCGCCGCCGAAGAATCCAAGCCCCGAGTGATCGAAGTTGTCGCCGTTGAAGTCGTCGATATTGGTGCCATGCGCGCCTGACGCCATGAATGGATTGATCTCCTTGCTCTCGAAGAACACCGTCACGCCGTTGCCGCTGATCTGATAGCAGTAGTTCCTGCCGACGGCGCCCTTCCCGGTCGTGTGGTCGTACGGTTCGCCGATACCGGCCGTGAGCATCAGCAGCACGTTGTTGAACACGTAAGCGCCCATGATGACGAGGCCGGCGGGCTGCTCGAATTCCTCGCCGCTTCGGGTGTCGACATAGCGCACCGCCTTCACCTTCTTCGCCTGCTTGTCGTAGACCAGTTCCTTCACATAGGCGTAGGTGCGCAGCTCGAATTTCGGGTCCGGCAGCAACACCGGTAGGATACAGGCCTGTGGCGAAGCCTTGGCATTTGCCTCGCAGCCGAAGCGCTCGCAGTGGCCGCAATATTCGCAGGCGCCCAGCGTGACGCCCTCCGGATTGGTGTAGACGCCGCTCATGTTCGCAGAGGGCGCCGGAAACGGGTGATAGCCCAAATCCTTTGCTGCCTTCTCCATCAACGACCCAGCCATGGTCTGGACCAGCGGCCGGTTCGGATACTCGTTCTGGCGCGCCCCTTCGAACACGTTGCCGCCGGCGACGATCTGGCCACGCAGATTTCCGGCCTTCCCGGAAATGCCGCACAGCTTCTCGAACCGGTCGTAGTAGGGCTCGAGTTCGTCATACGAGACCGGATAGTCCTCGATGGTCATCTCGGCCGGAATCGCATCGCGGCCGTAGCGATTCTGGAGATGGCTCCGCAGATTGTGATCGGACGGAAGCAGGCGCCAGGTTACGCCGTTCCAGTGCGCGCCCGCCCCGCCGACCCCCGTGCCAGGCAGGAAGGAGCCGAGCCGCCGCAGAGGCAGCGCGGTTTCCGAAGGCGAGTGCCGCAGCGTTACCGTCTCGGTCTGCGTATCCTGGAACAGTTCCTGGCGCACCGCGTATTTGAGATCGTCGCGCACGGAGGGAAGTGTGAAATCCTCGCGTGTCGAACGGTCGGCGCCGCGCTCGAGCCCGACGACCTTGAGCCCGGCCTTGGTCAGTTCGCGGGCGAGAATGCTGCCGGTAAACCCGACGCCGATGCAGACCGCATCGACTTCCTTGAGCATCGTGGCCATTGTTGTTTCTCCTCCCACGCTTGGCGTGATCAACCGAGCCAATTCGGTGTTTCATGCACAATTCGTCCGCCCACCATGGTCATCAGCGAATGGGTGTCGGGGATGCTGCTTTCCTCGGTGACAAGCGGATCGGCGCTCACAACTGCAAGATCGGCAAGCTTGCCGACTTCGAGCGAACCCTTCTTGTTTTCGTCAAATGTCAGATAGGCGCCGCCCACCGTGGCACAGCGCAGCGCGTCAGCCCGGCTGAGCGCCTCACCGGCACCGATGCGTTCCTTGGTCTGGTAGCTCGTGCGCGCGACCGTTTGCCAGATCGGCAGGAACGGGGAGACCGGCACATTGTCGGTCGCCAGCGAGACCTTCACGCCGGCATTGAGGAGCGAGCGCAGAGGTACGATTTCGCCATGGCGCTCCGGCGGCAGACGCTGCGCCTGCGCATGCAATCCTTTGTAGAGGTAATTGTTGGTGTGCGTAGTGAGGACGAGGCCCATGCGCACGATGCGCTCGATATCGCGCGGCGGGATCGTGCTGATATGGCTGATCACCCATCGCCGCCCCTGGAGCGGAATTTCCCGGTCAACCTCGTCGTAGAGATCGAGGTTGCTCGACCCGATCATCACCGCACGGATATCGTTCGCCGCGCAATGAAGCAGAAGTTGCTTGGCCTGGTCGCGCGGCAACCCATGATTGGAATTGAATCCAGCCCAGCCCGTGTATGGCGCAGCGCGCGCGCGCACATCGTCGGCGGCCTCGCGCCCGGCGTGAACGTAAAGCCCGCTCATCTTGAGCCAGTCGTTCCCGAAGCCGGGCTCGCCCAGCCAACCAGCCCACGCCTCCACGAAGGGGCCGAGGGGCGCAGCACCCGCTGCCTGCCAGTTCGGACTGAAGGCGAGCGCAGCGCGCATCGTCAGCGCGCCCTCGCGATGGGCTTGCTTGTACGTGCGCAGCAACTCGGTCGAAGCGCCGTGCCCTTCGAACACACTGGTGGTTCCAAAGGCATGGTAGGCGCGCGCCGATTGCGGCAACGTGCGCAGCCGATCCGCGGGCGTGAACGCCGCCGCTTGGCGAAACCAGATCAGCTCGGCGACCGGAGCCATCTCGCGCTCGACGAACACGCCGGTGGGATCGCCATTGGCATCCTTCTCGATCTTGACAGTGTCGACCGGCGATACCGTGTCGCGGGTGATGCCGGCGCGCCTGAGCGCCTCGGTGTTGGCGCACGACACGAGCGGAAAGGTGCCGCGCCAGTAACCCCAGATGGAGCGGATGAAGACCGGATTCTCCGGCGCCGCCGCGTCGAGCTCCTGCCGCGTCGGCCAGCGCTTCTCGGCCAGGCTCTCGGGCACCTCGAAATAATAGGGCGGATCGCCGATCGGCATGGTCACGATCCATTCGCCCGGCTGCTTGGCCCTCGCCAGTTCGGCAATGCGGTCCTGGATGTCGCGGATCGAGCGAACGGGTCCGAGCGCGGGAAACACGTTGCGCAAGGCTTCGCGGTCCATATGGGCATGGCCGTCGGTGATGCCGGGGATGACCGCTTTACCCTTGAGATCGACGATGCGCGTCGCCGGGCCGGCCATGGCTGCCATCGCTGCGTCCGGCCCGACCGCAAGGATCCGGTCGCCGGCAATAGCGATCGCCTGCGCTATCGTGAACGCGGGATCGACGGTGATGATCTTGCCATTGGTGAGAATGAGATCGGCGGCGCTGGTTCCGGCCCGCGCCGGTATCTGCAACGGCCCCTGCGCGGCCCCGGTATCCGGGCGAGCGGCGGACAGCACGCCGGCGGCGCCAGCGGCACCCGCCGCTTTCAACAGCAGACGGCGCGTCTTCTCCACCGCGTGCCTCGCCTCAGGAGAAATCGGCGATCGAGTGCGGCGGCTTGTCGTACTTCTTGCCGAAATACGTCCTGATCTCTTCGCGGTAAGTGGCCGGCAGGCCGGGATAGCCGATCATCTTCCACGACGCCATATGGCGGTTGCCACCGTAGATCGGGTCGGCGAAGAATCCCTCCATGCTGATCTGCAGGAGCGCGTTGAAGAACATCGTGCTGGTAAAGCCAGGGAACTGCGCCTTCCCCTCTTCCATTGTCTTCAACGCAGTCTCGCGCTCCGGCGCGGACAGCCGGTCGAAATCCTTGCCGTAGGTCTTGCGCGTCCAGGCGTTGGCGGCTGCGACACCGGCGCGGAAGAATTCTCGCGGCGTCAGCGCAAGCTGATAGCCGAGTTCAGGTTTGCCCTTTGGAAAGGGCCCGTCGCGATAGAGCCGCGCGCCGGTGCCGTAGGCGCCTGCGAGTTGGCGATCGATGAACGTCGCGACCCCGCATTCGCTCCCCGAGGGCGAAAGTTCGTCGGCGGGAATGATCGTATCCGCGGCGGCGACGAAGAAAGCGTGCTCGGTCGCGGTGAGCGTGAGCAGCGGTTCGGGCTCGGTCGCGGACGGAGCACTCGGCGATGCCTGTGGGGTCTGTGCCGCCACCGGCGCCGCAGGCGCAAGCCCGGCGGCGACGGCGGTTCCCGCTCCGAGGAGGAAATGACGACGCGCGATCGGCCCCTCATCCGCCGACGTCTTGGCAGTGCCCCTGTTTTCAGCTGACGTATTGTCGGGCGTCTTCTTGTCCGTCATGGCAACCTCCCCGTGCTCGCCGCGCCAAGACTCAAGGCCCCATACGGGGACGCGGCGTGTGCCGCGCGGAGGTTTTTCTGCCGCCACGCGGCGTTTTCATTCTGTCGTTTGGAACAAGACTAATCCGATTTTAGCCCGCGCGGGAGGGGGCGCGAGGCGCTATTCACCGCCGGCGCGCTTGGGGCCTCGTGGCGCGAGTCGGACGAACCGGCTGGCTGCATCGCGTCACGCGCGATGCAGCCAGATAGGCGTTCAACCCGGCTCCAGGCCCTTGGCCTTGAGCACCGGGATGGCGGACGGCGCGGTCAAGAACTTGATGAAAGCCTTGGCGGCATCCGGTTCCTTGGCGCCGGTACCGACGGCGGCCGGGTAGACCGAGGAGAGTTGGATCTCCGCCGGCAACGGTCCGACCAACTCAGCTCCGGGATAGGGCAGGATTTCGCTGATCTGAGTCATGCCGATTTCGGCCTCACCGTTCGCCACGGCGTGCGCGGCAGGGTTGGACGGCGGAAGCAGTTTGGTCTTGCCCTTCAACTGGTCGGCGATACCGAGGCGCTCGAACAGTCCCTTGAGATAGATTCCCGTCGCGCCTTGCTCGACATAACAAATCGATTTGGCATCGAGCAGCGCGCGCTTGAAAGCTTCTGTCGTGCTGATGTCGGGTTTTGGCGCACCCCGCTTGACGGCAAGGCCCGCGCCCGAGCGCGCAACGTCGGCGCGCGTCGCACCCACCAGTTTGCCCTGCTTGACGAGGTCGTCGGTGATGGGCGTGCTGAGGATCGCGACATCGAACACTGCGCCCTTCTCGATCTCGGCCTTGAGCGGCACAGCCGCGTTGAAGGTGAACGAGAGCTTGTGCTCGGTCGCCTTCTCGAACTGCGGGCCCAGTTCTTCCAGCGCCGTCTTCAGGGCATTCGAAGCCAAGACCTTGATCTCGGCCGCGTGGCCGGCGCCGGCCGTGAATAGCGCAAGCGCGAATAGCTTCCCGGCGATGAGCGCTGGGGTCATCCTCATGGCGTCCTCCAAGGATCGTCGTTTTGAGCTTGTTGTTGTGAAAATCTACAATCGCAAACCTAGCGGTAAACCCCCGCGATCGCCAGGAACTCGTCGGCCTTGAGGCTCGCACCGCCGACCAGCGCGCCGTCAACATCCGAGACGCTCATCAACTCCCTGGCATTCGATGGCTTCACCGATCCGCCGTAGAGGATTCGGGCGCCCTGCCCTGGTGCTCCCAATCGCGATACCAGTCGCCGCCGGATATGCTCGTGCATCTCGGCGACATCGCCGGGGGTTGGTGTCAGCCCGGTCCCGATGGCCCAGACCGGCTCGTAGGCAACAACAAGGTTCTGGGCTGTCGCGCCTTCGGGCACCGAACCATCCACCTGGGTTCCGACCACCGCGAGCGCCCGTCCATTCTCGCGTTCGGTCCGGCTCTCGCCGACGCAGACGATGGCGCAGAGTCCGGCGCGCCATGCGGCCAGCGCTTTTGCGCGCACGTCCGCATCGGTTTCCTTGTGATAGATGCGCCGCTCCGAGTGCCCGACGATGACCGCGCTGGCCCCGGCATCCCTGAGCATTTCGGCCGACAGATCTCCGGTGAAGGCCCCTGCCGGCTCGGCGTGACAGTCCTGCGCGCCGATCCGTAGCGCAGTGCCCTGAGCAGCCGCTGCAAAGCGCGCCAGCAGCGTCGCGGGCGGGCACACCATAAGCTCCACCAACGCAGCCAGCTCGCGAGCACCTTGAATGATCCGGGCCAGTTCCGTCTCCGAGCCCGATAGGCCGTTCATCTTCCAGTTGCCCGCGACGAGCGGGCGGCGCGGCGCGCCAGCCATATCCAACCCCGTCTTTTCCCGAATCCAGCCAAGCGGTTAGCAGAGCCGCCCCGTGCGCGCCAGAGCGCGTCCACCAGCTTCGCCACTAGCATTCGGCGGCCGTGCCCAATCCGGGCCGGCCTTGTGCCCGGCCCCTGCCTGCGAACGGTGTCCGCTCACCGGAAGAGCCCTGGGGATGCGCTTGTGACCGCCTGTCGCCCCTGGCACATGTTGCGATGCAGGGAGCCCGTCCTTATGATACGCGACCCTCGGTTCGCCGAAGGTTCTCTCAATCACGGATAGCGCATGCTTCGAGGTTTACGAAACGCCTCTTCCAATTGGCTCGGCAAAGCGGTGATGGCCGCCGTCGTGGGCTTCCTGGTCATCAGCTTCGCGATTTGGGGGATCGGCGACATTTTCCGCGGCTTCGGCCGCTCGACCGTGGCCAAGATCGGGCGCACCGAGATCACGGTCGAGCAGTTCCGCACGCTCTACAATGATCGGCTGCAGCAATACTCCCGCCAGGCCGGCAGGGCGATCGGTCCGGAGCAGGCGCGGCAACTCGGCCTGGACCGGCTGGTGATCGGGCAGGTCGTCTCGGAAATCTTGCTGGATGAGCGCGCGCGCGTCCTGGGTCTCGCACTCTCCGACGCTGAGGTTGCCAAGCAGATCACCGCCGATCCCGCCTTTCAGGGGTTGAATGGACAGTTCGACCGGGCCCGGTTCGAGCAGGTTATCCGCAACGCCGGCTTCACGGAGGCGCGTTTCGTCGCCGAGCAGCGCCGCCGCCTGCTGCGCCGCGAGCTTGCGGGCACCATCGCGTCGGGACTATCCGCCCCCAAGGCTCTGGTCGAAGCCGCCAGCCGTTACGAGAATGAGCAGCGCTCGGTCGAATTCGTTCTACTCGACCGCGCCCAGGCCGGCGAAATTCCGCCCCCTGCCCCAGAGGTGCTGGCGAAATACTTCGAGGAACGCAAAAATTTCTTCCGCGCACCGGAGTATCGCAAGCTCGTGGTCGTGTCGCTGATCCCGACCGAGCAGGCGCGCTGGATGGAAATCTCCGATGCGGACATCAAGCGCGCTTATGAAGAACGGCATGCACGCTACGTAACGCCGGAGCGACGCCACGTCCTGCAGATTGATTTCCCCAATGCCGAGGCGGCCAGCGCCGCCGCCGAGCGTATCGCCAAGGGCGCCAGCTTTGCCGACATCGCGAAGGAACTGGGCAAGAACGAAAAGGACATCGATCTCGGCACAGTGACCAAAGCCGCCATGATCGACCGGACCGCGGCAGATGCCGCCTTCGCGCTCAAAGAAGGGGAAGTCAGCGCTCCCGTGCAAGGCCGGTTCGGCACCGTGCTGGTGCAAGTGCTCAAGATCGAGCCCGAACAGATCCGCTCCCTGGAGCAGGTCGCCGGCGAGCTCAAGCAGGAGCTGGCGATCGCGCGCGCGAAAACCGAGGTTTTCGACGTCTACAACAAGATCGAGGATGCACGCGCGGAGGGCAAACTGCTGGCCGAAACCGCCGCCACGCTCAAGCTGGAGGCGCGTACGATCGAAGCGGTCGACCGCTCCGGTCGCGATCCCGCCGGCATGCCGGTCAACCTTCCCGATGCGCAGCGCTTGTTGCCGTTGGCGTTTACCACCGACGTTGGCGTCGAGCGCGATCCGCTCCAGTTCCAGGACGGCTACATCTGGTTTGACGTCGTGGGAATAACACCCTCGCGGGAACGTCCACTCGACGAAGTGAAAGAGCAGGTCGAGACGCGCTGGCGCGACCAGGAGATCGCGACGCGGCTCAACGCCAGGGCGACGGAAATCGTCGACAAGCTCAAGGCGGGCGGAACCCTCGCCAATGTCGCCACTGCAGACCATCTCAAGCTCGAAGCCTTGTCTGGCCTCAAACGCGGCGATGCGTCCGGGGCGCTTTCGACGGCCGCCGTCGATGCGGTGTTCCGCACCGCCAAGGACGCAGTCGGCACGGCCGAAGCGCGGGAGCCCGGCGAGCAAGTCGTGTTCCGCGTCACCGAGATCGTGGTGCCACCCCTCGACATGGCCTCCGAGGAGGTCAAGCGCACGGTCGATACGCTCAATCGCGGCCTCTCAGAGGACCTGCTCAGCGAATATATTGCCCGGCTTGAAAGCGAGGTCGGCGTGACCATCAATCAAAGCGCGCTGAACCAGGTGGTCAGCGGCGGAGCCGGCGACAGCGCAAATTGACGTTCGCCATGCAGATCGAGCCGCAAGCAACGGCGTTTGCCAAGCGATACGCCCGCGGCGAGGCGCAGGTCGTCTGGACCTCGCTGGTCTCGGATCTCGAAACCCCGGTGTCGGCGTTTCTCAAGGTCGCCGGCGCGCGCCCCATGAGCTTCCTGCTGGAATCGGTGGAGGGCGGCGCGGTGCGCGGACGCTATTCCATCATCGGTCTCGACCCCGATCTCGTCTGGCGCACCGTGGCGGGACGTGCCGAGATCAACCGCGGAATGCGCCACCAGCCCGACAGCTTTGCGCCTTGCAACGAAGCGCCCCTTGCAGCATTGCGCGCGCTCATCGCTGAAAGCCGGATCGAACTGCCCGACGTGTTGCCGCCCATGGCTGCCGGAATCTTCGGATATCTCGGCTACGACATGGTGCGGTTGATGGAGGAGCTGCCGCAGCCCAATCCCGACCCGATCGGAATCCCCGATGCGGTGCTGGTGCGTCCCACCATCGTGGTGGTGTTCGATGCCGTAAAAGACGCAATCACCGTGGTCACGCCGGTCCGGCCACAAAACAGCATCACGGCTGATACTGCCTTCGCACGCGCCAGAGAACGTCTCTCGGCGATCATCGATGCGCTTGACGCACCGCTCGCACATTCCCCGCCCACCCTTCAGGCGGGACCGCTGACCGTGTGGCCATCGTCCAACACCACGCCCGCCGAATACGAGCGGATGGTGAGCGCGGCCAAGGAATACATCGCCGCCGGCGATATCTTCCAGGTGGTGCTGTCGCAACGGTTCGAGGCGCCGTTCGAGCTGCCTCCCTTTGCGCTCTACCGCGCACTGCGGCGGGTCAACCCGGCCCCGTTTCTCTACTTCCTGGATTTCGGCGGCTTCTCGATCGTCGGATCCAGTCCGGAAATCCTGGTGCGGGTGCGCGAGGGCACGGTGACCATCCGGCCGCTCGCGGGCACCCGGCCGCGCGGCGCGACACCGAACCAGGACAAGGCGCTCGAAACCGAGCTGCTGGCCGATGAGAAGGAGCGCGCCGAGCATCTGATGCTGCTCGATCTCGGCCGTAACGACGTCGGGCGCGTCGCTCGTACCGGGTCGGTCAAGGTGACCGATCAGTTCTTCATCGAGCGGTTCAGTCAGGTGATGCACATCGTCTCCAATGTCGAGGGGCAGCTTGACGGAAAATACGACGCGCTCGACGCGCTGGCGGCGGGCTTTCCGGCCGGCACCGTCTCGGGTGCGCCCAAGGTGCGGGCGATGGAGATCATCGACGAGCTCGAGCAGGAGAAACGCGGACTCTATGCCGGGTCGGTGGGTTACTTTTCCGCGGCCGGCGAGCTCGACAGCTGTATCGTGTTGCGCACGGCGCTGATCAAGGATGGCGTGATGTATGTTCAGGCCGGCGCCGGAATCGTCGCCGATTCCAATCCCAAGTCCGAGCAACAGGAATGCGTCGACAAGGCCAAGGCGCTGTTCCGCGCTGCGGAGGAGGCCAAGCGATTTGCCAGCGCCGCCCGGCGCGGGCAATAGATCGAGCAGCACATGACCGCCGAAACCGACCACGAGCATGGGGCGAAATGGCAGCATGACGGCGTGCGGGTCATCCCGGGCAATTCGCTCGATTCCAACACCGCCCAGACTCCCGGTATGGATCGCAAGGCCGCGATCAACTATGCGCGCGTCGGCGCGCAGAAGATCTGGGCGGGCACGGTGAACATCAAGCCCAATGCCAAGACGGGGGCCCACCACCACGGCGAACTGGAGAGCGTCATCTACGTCGTGCGCGGCAAGGCGCGCATGCGCTGGGGCGAGCGGCTGGAATTCACCGCAGAGGCTGGCCCCGGCGATTTCATCTATGTGCCCCCGTTCGTGCCGCATCAGGAAATCAACGCCAGCCCGAGCGAGCCGCTCGAATGCGTGCTGGTGCGCAGCGACAACGAGGCAGTGGTGGTCAACCTCGACATCGAGCCTGTGGAGAAGCCTGACGAGGTGCTATGGGTGGATCCGATTCACAAGGGCTGACGGCTTCACTGGTACCGCAAGGGGCGCCACGCCCTTCCCCACGGGGGGCACCCCGTCAGCTGCAAGGCTGAACCTTCACGCCAGAAGAATTCGGCTCGTTGAATTCTGCGATCTCGACAGCGCCGACATTGGTAAAGAGATTGGCGGCGAGATCGCGCGGGACCTCATGGGTGACCGGGGTGAGTGGCTGATTGTTGTCCCCGCATTTGACGGAAAAGCCCAAGTTCCAGGAATGAAGCGAGGCGCCACCCTTGGTGCGAACGATGACGTTCAGTTTTGGCTCCTCGGACGTGGAATAGCCAAGCGACGAGATGTTGCCGGAGAACGTCATCTGCACTTGGCCTCCGGCTTCGCTTCGCAGGAAACCCACCGAAATATTGGTGACCTGAAACCGCCGGTCGCTCGGAGTGTCTTTCCGGACCCATATCAGCTCCTGCCCGCGTTGCACCGTTTCCTTCAGCGTGCCGGTGTTCGCAGAGATTTCAAACGCGGCTGGCCGCTCTAGGGACGCGAACTCAGCCGCGTCCGGCTTGGCGCTGCCGGGCTGGTTCGGCTGCGCGTGGGCCGGGAACCCAACTAGAGTTGAAAGCCCCACAAGCGCCGCAACACGCGCCAGATTGTTTGCCATCCCTGTTCCTCTCCGACCGCGTGATAGATGCCCCATCGATCAACGGGCGCCAACGTCAGCTAAGCATTGCGGACTGTCTGCAGACCTTATGGATCATAGCCGGTCAAGTGTGGGGCCAGCAGTTCCGGCGGTCAACCATCTCCCGGCGAAACGATGATTCCCCTACGATTCGTGTTTGCATATCTATTGGCCCCTGAGGAGACTGCGACGGATGCGCCATCGCGTCTTCGGCTCGATTGCCGCGTTCGCCCGAAAGGCACATATACGCGGTACGCGCCCCGCGCGTGGACGCTGCCGTCCGGCACGGCGTGGAAGGAACATTTGCGATTGCCGGCGCGGACCCTATTTACGGTCATCAACATTTGCTGCCGACTTGCCGCCCTGCCATCTAAAAGTCCGCTTCCTCCTCTCATCCAATCACCGCCCAGGCTCTTCCGCACAAACGTCCTCATTCCCATGCAACCCATCATCTCGATCTCAAAGCTGTTCAAGACGTACGCCTCCGGGCTGGTGGCCCTCAAGGACATCAACCTGGAGATCCGTCGTGGCGAGATTTTTGCGCTGCTGGGTCCCAACGGCGCGGGCAAGACAACGCTGATCAGCATCGTTTGCGGAATTGTGAATACCTCGCAGGGTGCGGTCTCGGTCGACGGTCACGACATTGTCAAGGATTACCGCCACACCCGCGCGATGATTGGTCTCGTTCCGCAGGAACTGACGACCGATGCGTTCGAAACCGTCTGGGCGACCGTGACCTTCAGCCGCGGATTGTTCGGTCAGCGCAAGAACCCCGACTACATCACCAAGGTACTAAAGCAACTATCCTTGTGGGACCGGAAAGACAGCAAGATCATGACGCTGTCCGGCGGCATGAAGCGCCGGGTATTGATCGCCAAGGCGCTGTCCCACGAACCTCAGATCCTGTTCCTCGACGAACCCACAGCCGGCGTCGATGTCGAACTGCGCAAGGACATGTGGCAGGTCGTACGCTCCTTGCGCGCCTCGGGCGTGACCATCATCCTGACCACCCATTACATCGAAGAGGCGGAAGACATGGCCGATCGGATCGGCGTGATCAGCAAAGGAGAGATCATTCTGGTCGAGGAGAAAGCCGAACTCATGCGCAAGCTCGGCAAGAAACAACTGACGCTCCAGTTGCACAAGACACTCGACGCCATACCGGGCGAACTCGCCGCCCATCACCTGAGCCTCGGCGCTGGCGGCAACGAATTGATCTACACCTATGACACCCAGGGCGAGCGCACGGGCATCACCGCACTGCTCAAGGACATCAACCTTGCGGGGATCAGGTTCAGGGATCTGAGCACCTCCCAAAGCTCGCTCGAAGACATCTTTGTCGACCTGGTGAGACAAAACAGATGAACCTGCGAGCCGCGTTCGCAATTTACACCTTCGAGATGGCGCGCACGGGCCGTACCCTGTTGCAGAGCATCGTCTCACCCGTGATTTCGACTTGCCTTTACTTCGTCGTCTTCGGCGCGGCGATCGGCTCGCGCATCACCGAGATCGAAGGGGTCGCCTACGGCGCGTTTATCGTGCCAGGTCTTATCATGTTGATGCTGCTGACGCAGAGCGTCGCCAACGCGTCGTTTGGCATCTATTTTCCCCGCTTCACGGGGACCATTTACGAAATTCTGTCGGCGCCGGCTTCGTCCTTCGAGATCGTGCTCGGCTATGTCGGCGCGGCCGCGACGAAGTCGATCATCCTGGGTCTGATTATTCTGGCCACAGCGGGCCTGTTTGTGCCGCTGAACGTTGCGCATCCGATCTGGATGCTCGTCTTCCTCACACTCACCGCGGTGTCGTTCAGCCTGTTCGGGTTCATTCTCGGCATCTGGGCAGACGGCTTCGAGAAGCTGCAGGTCGTACCTCTGCTCATCATTACGCCGCTGACATTTCTTGGCGGCACGTTTTACTCCATCAGCGTGTTGCCGCCCGTCTGGCAGACGATCGCCCTTTTCAATCCCGTGGTCTATCTGATCAGCGGATTTCGCTGGAGTTTCTTCGAAACCGCCGACGTGGGCGTAGGCGTGAGCCTCGCGATGACACTCTTGTTCCTGGTCGCGTGCCTCTTTGCCGTGTGGTGGATTTTCAAGACCGGGTACCGGCTCAAGAGATAGTTCTGCCTGCCGCGGCGGCTTTTCCGGGCGCTCGGGCGCGGGCCGGATGGGGCCTGGCCGCCTTGATTCCCGCACCACCCCCGTCTAATACCAGGGGCCACTGGCACTGACCTATTCGCCGTCATTGCCGGGCTTACCCGGCAGCCATCCTCTTCAATGAAGCACCTTTTCGATGGACCCGGGTCGCGCCCGGGCATGACGAATCGAGGACAACGGCCCGCTGGTATAGACTGTGAGCGGACCACGAAAACATGATCGTCCTGATCGACAACTACGACAGCTTCACCTTCAACCTCTTCCACTATCTCGGTGGGTTGGGGGCGGACGTGGCCGTCTACCGCAATGACAAGATCACCGCCGATCGGGTAATGACCATGGACCCCGACGCCATCGTGCTGTCGCCGGGGCCGTGCACGCCGAACGACGCTGGCATCTGCCTCGAACTCATCGCAAAAGCGGCACAGACCGTGCCGGTGCTCGGGGTGTGCCTGGGCCACCAGGCGATCGGACAGGCGTTCGGCGGCGATGTCGTGCGCGCGCCGGTGCAGGTCCACGGCAAGCTCTCCGAGATTCAGCACACGGGAAACGGAGTGTTCCGCGGCATCAATGGACGGTTCAAGGCCACACGCTACCATTCGTTGGTGGTCGAACGGGCGACCCTGCCCGAGGAACTTGCGGTGACCGCCGAAACCGATGACCGCTTGATCATGGGGCTTGCCCACCGCACGCTTGCGGTGCATGGCGTTCAGTTCCATCCTGAAAGCATCGCTTCCGAACATGGCAATCTCATCTTGCGGAACTTCCTCGACATCGCCACGGCGTGGAACGCTTCGACCGGCCGCCGAGCGGCCGATCTGCGCGCGACCCGCCGTCTGCCGTGAGCCGCTGACGTGACCGACGAATTCAAGGGTTTGATCGCCAAGGCCGCAACCGGCGCGACACTGAGCCGCGAGGAGGCGGCGCGCGGGTTCGACACCATGATGTCGGGCGAAGCGACGCCCTCGCAGATGGGCGGTCTGTTGATGGCGCTGCGCGTGCGCGGCGAGACCGTCGAGGAGATCACCGGCGCGGTAACGGCGATGCGCGACAAGATGCTGCGCGTAAGGGCGCCGGCCGACGCCATCGACGTGGTCGGCACTGGCGGCGACGCGTCGGGCTCGTTCAACATTTCCACCTGTGCCGCACTGATCGTGGCCGGCGCCGGCGTTCCGGTGGCCAAGCACGGCAACCGCGCATTGTCATCGCGCTCCGGCGCCGCCGATGTTCAGGGCGCTCTCGGTGTGAACATCGAATTGACGCCTGAGGGCGTGAGCCGCTGCATCAAGCAAGCCGGAATCGGATTCATGTTCGCGCCCGCGCATCATCCGGCCATGAAGAATGTGGGGCCGACCCGAGTCGAGCTTGGCACGCGCACCATCTTCAATCTGCTGGGACCACTGTCCAATCCCGCCGGCGTCAAGCGTCAGATGGTCGGCGTGTTCTCCCGCCAATGGCTTGAGCCGCTGGCCCTGGTGCTCAAGAATCTCGGCTCCGAATCGGCCTGGGTCGTGCACGGCTCGGATGGACTGGACGAGATCACGACCGCGGGAACGACCCATGTTGCGGCGTTGGAGAATGGCGCCGTGCGCACCTTCGAGATCACGCCCGAAGAGGTGGGACTGGAACGGGTCAAGCCCGAGGCCCTGCGTGGCGGCGAGGCCAAGCACAATGCGCAGGCGCTCGTCGATGTGCTCAAAGGCAAGGCCGGTCCATTCCGCGACGTCGCCGTCCTCAACGCAGCGGCAGGGTTGATGGTCGCGGGTCGGGCAAAGGATCTCAAACAGGCGGTCGCGCTCGCGCAGAAGGCGGTAGACTCCGGCGAAGCGGACGGCCGGCTGCAGCGCCTGATCGCAACCTCCAATGCGTGAGGCCTATGGCTGACATCCTCACAAAGATCGAAGCGTATAAGCGCGAAGAGATCGCGGCCGCAAAGCGCCTTCGCTCCTTCGCCGCCGTCGAGGCGGAAGCGCGATCGGCGCCGGCCCCGCGCGGATTTGTGCGCGCAATCGAAAGCAGACTCAGCGCCGGCGACTACGCCTTGATCGCGGAGATCAAGAAGGCGAGCCCCTCGAAAGGTCTCATCCGGGCCGATTTCGATCCGCCTGCACTGGCGCGCGCCTACGAGTTGGGCGGCGCGGCGTGCCTGTCGGTGCTGACGGATGCACCGTCATTTCAAGGCAAGCCGGAATATCTAACGGCCGCGCGAGCCGCGACTGCGCTTCCCGTGCTGCGCAAGGATTTCATGTATGACCCCTATCAGGTGGCGGAGGCGCGCGTCTGGGGGGCCGACTGCATCCTGATCATCATGGCGGCAGTCGATGACCGCCTGGCGCAAGATTTGGAAGCGGCCGCCCAGACATTCGGTATGGACGTCCTGCTCGAGGTGCACGACGAGCACGAACTCGAGCGCGCCCTACGCCGGCGCTCTCGGCTGATCGGCGTTAACAACCGCAACCTGAAGACCTTCGAGACCACGCTTGCCACCAGCCAACGCCTGGCGCCGAGAATTCCCGCGGACCGTATCGCTGTTGGCGAGAGCGGGATTTTCTCGAGCACTGATCTCGCATATCTGGCGAAGGTAGGTATCTCCACCTTCCTGGTGGGCGAAAGCTTGATGCGAGAGCACGACGTCGAAGCTGCCACGCGCACGCTCATCGGCGGCAATGGACGCCGCGATGCGCACCACAGTGCCGCGGAGTAGGCGGTGGCGGCCAAGCTGAGCCATCTGAGCAAGGGCGGCGAGGCACGCATGGTGGACGTGTCGGCGAAAGCCGCGACCGCGCGCGTGGCTGTCGCCGAGGGCCGCGTGGTGATGGCGGCGAAGACGCTCGACCTCGTGCTCGCGGGCAATGCCAAGAAAGGTGACGTGCTGGGCGCCGCCCGCATCGCCGGCATCATGGCGGCCAAGCGCACGCATGAGCTGATCCCGCTCTGCCATCCCCTCGCCGTTTCGAAAATTGCGGTCGACATCGAGCCGGACCGCGCGCGTTCCGGCCTGAGCGTGCGCGCGACCGTCAAGGTCACTGGGCCGACCGGGGTCGAGATGGAAGCGCTGACGGCGGTCGCCGTCGCCTGCCTCACCATCTACGACATGGTGAAGGCGGTCGAGCGCGGCATGCGCATCGAGGGCATCCGGCTCGTCGAGAAGCGTGGCGGTAAATCCGGACATTATCGGGCGAAGGAGTGAGCCATGGCGCTCATGCCCGTCGCGGAAGCGCTAACGCGCGTGCTCGCCGAGGCCGAGCCGCTTCCCGCTGAACCCGCCCCGCTCACGGAAGCCTGCGGGCGCGTGCTGGCTGCCGATGTCACGGCATTGCGGACCCAGCCGCCCGCGGACGTATCGGCTATGGACGGCTACGCCGTGCGCGCAGCGGACGTTGCGAAGGTACCGGTCGATCTCAAGCTCGTCGGCGAAGTGGCAGCCGGGCATCCGTTCGAGGGAACGGTTGGTGTCGGCGAGGCCGCGCGGATCTTCACGGGGGGCGTCCTGCCTCCCGGCTCCGATACGATCGTGATCCAGGAGAACGCCGAACGCGTCGGCGATACTGTCGTGATCGCCGCCAGTTCGGGCAAGGGGAAGCACGTCCGCGCCAAGGGGCTCGACTTTCAGCGCGGAGCGGCCCTCCTGGCCAAGGGGCGTCGTCTCTCCGATCGCGATCTTGCCCTCGCCGCCGCCATGAACCACCCCACGGTGCCCGTCCATCGCCGCCCGAAAGTAGCGGTACTGGCAACGGGCGACGAGTTGGTGATGCCGGGCGCTACGCCAGGCTTCGGCGAGATCGTCTATTCCAACGGCTACGCCACCATGGCACTCGCCCGCCGCGAGGGCTGCGAGGTCGCCGACCTCGGCATCGTCCCCGATCGCCTGCCCGAGACCGTCGCGGCGGTGCGGCGCGCGCGCGACGTCGGCGCCGACGTCCTAGTCACTTCGGGCGGCGCCTCGGTCGGCGACTACGATCTCGTGCAGGAGGCGCTCGCGGCCGAGGGGCTCGCGCTCTCGTTCTGGAAAGTGGCGCTGCGCCCCGGCCGGCCGATGATGCATGGCCGGCTCGGCGCCATGCACGTGCTCGGCCTGCCCGGAAATCCGGTGTCGTCCTATGTCTGCGCGGTGCTGTTCCTTATTCCGCTGCTGCGCCGGCTGGCGGGTCGCCCCGACGTCGCGACGGCGATTGATGTGGCGCGCCTCGGCTGCGATCTCCCGTCGAACGACGAGCGCGCCGATTACCTCCGGGCCACCCTCGCGCCTGGCCCTGACGGCATCCCGGTGGCAACTCCTGCGCCGGTGCAGGATAGCTCTATGCTCACCAAGCTCGCGCGCGCCGACTGCCTTCTCATCCGCGAGCCTCACGCGCCCGCGGCCAAGGCCGGCGAGCCATGTTCCATCATAACGCTTGCATCCTGAAGGCGTGCGCCTCCACCCTTGATGTAGGCCGGGACCGATGTCGCTGTGCCGGCAGCGCGGGGGCCAAGACAAGAGAGAGCGTGGCTGTTGATGCTTGAAGATCCGTCCGCCCAACGCGTGGTCGAACTCTATGACGGAATTCTCAAATCCCGCGGTCGTGCACTGTCACCCGCGAGTGTCATTCTCGACTACGGCTGCGGGTCGGGCCGTCACGCTTACGAATTCCTCGACGCTGGATTTCCTCATGTGTCCGGTTATGACGTGCAAGACTACGTCAAGTTGCGATTGCCCGCCGACCGCGAGCGCTTCCGTTTCGACCCGACATCCGGCGACGGGACCGAATATCCGGCCATGACCAAGGTCCCGTGGCCGGACAACACGTTCGATTTTGTATTCGCGACCCAGGTCTTCGAGCATGTGTCCGATCAGGAACTGGCCTATTCGGAGGTTCACCGCGTTTTGAAGCCGGGAGGTTCGTTCCTCAATATTTTTCCCTCGAAATGGCGACCGATCGAAGCGCATATCAATATCCCCTTCGGCGGTGTCTTGACCTCGCGCCGCTATCATCAACTCTGCGCGGCACTCGGCATCAGAGGGCTGAACCAGGAGCACTGCACCGCGGATCAGGTCGTCAAGCTCAACCGCCGTTTCATCACGCAGGGCGTCAATTACATGTCCGGCCGGCAGATCGCCGCGATCCTGGATCGCATCTTCGGCGAGTTCGAATACGTGGAAGATGCATTCATCCGCCACGGCCCGGGGAGATCGCGCCATCTCGCGATGCCGCTCAAATTCGTACCACTGCTACGCCAGCTCTTCCGTTTTGCGCATACCCGCGTGATTCTGGCGCGCAAGTGGCCTTGAAGGACCCGTCTTAAGGATCCGTTCAGACCCCTCTCATCCCGCCGGGGTAGTGCAGAGGGAGCTTCTTGACCCATTCACGCCAAATTATGGGTGAACCGAATGATCCCAATGGCTTGCAGTTACAAACCCGCACATCCGTACCCATTGAATGATATTGAGTTTCAGGCCGAGTTACTAACCGATAGGCGTGGAGAGAGTACGGCCAAATGGATCACGCAATTCGTGCCATCGGGGTAAAATAAAATGCGATTTTGAGGCAAAATATGAGCAAAGATTTCGAGCAAGACTTTGCGGGTGCGGACGAAAGCGACGTAGGCCCTCCTCGGCGCGGCCGATCCCCTACCGCGCGAGAGCGGCCGTTCAAGCTCGGGCCGCTCGGCACCCTCAACCAGATCATCGTAGCCCTCGGCAAGTCGATCCGGGCCATGGCGGATGGCACCCTCGACAGTCAGGTCGGCGCCCGCATCTGCAACGGTCTGGGCATCATGCGCGCGTGCCTCGAAACCCGGAAGTTAGAGCAACTCGAGAGCCGCATGGACGAGATTGCCGACCGGGTTGCTCATGAGAGGACAGGCGCTGCGCGAGAGAGGACCAGCACCCATGAAGCCCACCGCCTTTCGCATTGAGCGTCTGCTGGCCAAGGTCGAGGCCGAAGTCGCGCGCCGAGGGCTGCGGGCACGCCGGTACACTTTTCATCCTGACGAGGTCGCTGAGGCAGAAGCGCAAGGCTTGCCCTACGCGCTTGTACCCAGGGTTTTGAGCAAGCAGGAATGGCTGGAGCGGTATGGAAGGCCCGGGGCGGAGGCCGAGTTTTACGCGCGCTTGCGCGGTGGGCCGGTCGCCTTCACTCGCCCCGGTCAGCCCGTTGCTCCCGCAGCGCCGAAGCCATCGGAGAACCTGCAATAGCTTCCCTGATAAGGGCGACGACCGGCTAATCCCACCAACTCCGCTCGATGACCCGCGCCCGGTTGCGCAGCGTGATCTTGTCCTTGGGCCAGCGCTTCACCGCCGCGCGGTAAGTCGCCAGCGCGACCAGATAGTCGCCGGCGCCGGCAATCTGCTCGATCAGGTTCTCGCCGGTTGCATCGTCCCAGCGGTCAATGGTGTGGGGGTGGTCGGCCATGGGGCCATCAACGCGGCGGCTTCTCTATGCAAATAAATCCCACAGAGGCAGGAGCGCCCTGCCTTGGATGAAACGCTGCGTTCTCTGCCGCCTTTTTACATTCCGTGTAATCACCAAACGTCCCAACATCAGCTACTACGGGACTACCGCCCGTTGGCGACATAACGACCATCCACAACACTACGAGAAAAGGCATTGTATTGCTCCTGCTGGCTGCGCTTAAACGCCATCCTGCCCGACTCGATCCAGCGCCGAGCAGGGGCTATATAGCTGCCATGCCGCCCCGCCGATCCAGCAAGAAAGACAGCCCCGCCAAGCTCGCCAGCCGGATGAAACGCCGCTGGCGCGTCGTGCTACTGCGCGCCAAGGGTGAAATCCTCGGTACGGTCGAAGCCCCCGATGTGGCGTCGGCCAAGGCGGCCGCAGCGGTCCAGTTTGATCTGGACGAAATCCAGCGCAACCGGATCATGGTGCAGGAGCTTGGCTAGCTCCGCCGATGATCCCGCGCGGCAAATATCTAG
>Ga0207708_10000699_pt1 | contig 25466 bp, 23 predicted proteins | sample KBSK5101metaG_FD_184340 | JGI IMG/M metagenome (GOLD analysis project Ga0207708, IMG submission 184340) | Corn, switchgrass and miscanthus rhizosphere microbial communities from Kellogg Biological Station, Michigan, USA - KBS K5-10-1 metaG... | ecosystem: Host-associated > Plants > Roots >...
CTGCTTTTTTTGGTTGCGGCCGGGCTGTCGCTGATTTTCGGCACCCTCAAGGTGATCAACTTCATGCACGGCTCCCTGTACATGTTGGGGGCCTATTTTGCGTTCACCATATATAACGTCACCGGCAGCTATGCGCTCGCGGTGCTGGGCGCCGCCCTAGGTGTCGGGCTGTTCGGCCTGGTGTTCGAACGGCTCTTCATGAGCCGCGTCTACGGCACCGACGTCCTCATGCAACTGCTGGTGTGCTACAGCTTTATCCTCATCCTCGACGACGCGGTGAAAATCATCTGGGGTGCGGAATTCCGGTCGATGGGCATGCCAGCCGCATTTCAACGGCCGCCGATCATGGTGGCCGGCGGCGTCCTGCCGGTTTTCTATCTGTTTCTGATCGGGATCACCGTTCTGGTTGCGCTGGTCCTCGGTTTCCTTATCACACGAACCCGGATCGGCAAGATCGTGCGCGCAGCAGCGGTCAATCCGACGATGGCCTCGGCACTCGGCATCAATACGACGATGGTTTACGCCGGAGTCTTCGCCCTGGGATCACTGCTCGCCGGGCTGGCAGGTGCGCTGGCAGTGCCAGTCCGCTCGTTGGTAGCGGGAATGGGGTTCTCCATCCTGATCGAGTCGTTCATCGTCACCGTAATCGGCGGTATGGGCTCGGTGGCTGGCGCTCTGGTGGGCGCCCTGTTGATCGGCCTGGTTCGCAGTTTCGGTTCGATAGGTTTTCCCCTGTTCACAGAAGGGATCATGTTCTTGTTCATGACCCTTATCCTCATCACGAAACCGACCGGCCTGTTCGGGAAGGAACTCTGAGGCGTGCGCAAGCCATCGATTGGCAGAGATGCCTTGGTTGCTGTCGCCCTGCTTGCGCTGCTGGCAGCGTTACCCATGATTTTCCCGGCCAAGTCTTTCGCCGACTTTGTCATGCGTGCCTCGGCGTTCGCCATCTTTGCGACCTCGCTGAACCTGCTGGTCGGCTATGCCGGAATGGTCTCGTTCGGGCACGGGCTGTTCTTCGGGCTTGGCGCCTACAGTTTCGCCCTGCTGATGCAGAAACTTGGCACCTCGATCCCGGTGGCATTTGCCTTGACGGTGTTCATCAACGCGCTGGTCGCTGCGATCATCGGCGCCATATGCGTGCCGCTCAAAGAAATCTATTTCTCGTTCCTCACGCTCGCATTCCAGATGCTCCTGTACAGCCTGATCATCGCCTGGACCGCGATTACCGGCGGGGATCAGGGGCTCACCGGCGGCGTTCCGCGCCCGCCGTTCCTGGGCGTGCATCTTGACGACCCCCATCACCTGTATCTGTTTTGTTGTACGACACTGGTCGTTTCGCTGTTCCTGATGTGGCATTTGGTCCAGTCGCCATTCGGTTATACGCTGCGGATGATTCGCGACAATCCGCGGCGCGCGAGCTTTCTTGGCATCCAGGTCTGGCGCATTCGCGTACTGGCGTTCATCGTAGCGGGCGTGTTCGGCGGCATCGGCGGCGTGCTCATCAGTCTGTTCGTGTCGAGCGCGTATCCCGATTTTGCTTACTGGACCGTATCGGGCGAGGCGGTGTTCATGATCATGCTCGGCGGCGTCAGTGTTTTTTTTGGGCCGCTGGTAGGCGCCGCACTATTGCTGCTGCTGAACGATCTCATTACCAGGGTGACCGAACACTACAGCCTGGTCCTCGGGGTAGTCATTCTCGTTTTCGCGCTAGGTTTGCGCAAAGGTTTAGTGGGGTTCGTCATGCAGGCATGGCGAAAATACGCGCCCGCCGCGCCGGGGCCTGGAAAAAATCCGGGGACGCAGGGCCGCCACTGACATGCTCAAGATCGAGAATCTGCAGAAATCTTTTGGCGGCATCAGCGCGATAAGCGAGGTCAGCCTGCATTTTGCGGCGGGATCGCTGACGGCCGTCATCGGCCCCAACGGCGCCGGCAAAACCAGCTTCTTCAATCTCATTTGCGGAGCATTGCGGCCGGATGGCGGGCGCATCCTCCTTGATGGCGAGAACATTGCCGGACTTTCCGCTCCAGCTATCGTGCGCCGTGGAATCGGCCGCGCTTTTCAGATCGCCAGCATTTTTCCATCGCTGAGCGTGCGAGAAGCAATTCTCGGTGCGGTCAACGCCCATCACCGCTGGCATGCGCGACTGGGCCGGCGCTTCCCGCTGACCGTCGCGAAACCGCAGGCGGATGAAGTGATGGAACTGGTCGGGTTGACCGCGCAGGCGGACACGTTGTCGGGCAACTTGTCGCACGGAGATCAAAAAGTGCTCGATATCGCGCTGGCGCTGGCATTGGAACCGCGGGTGCTCCTTCTGGACGAACCCACCGCGGGCATGGGCCCTGAAGAGCGCGGGCGGATGATGGAAACCGTCCACCAGTTATGGCAGCGCAAGAAGATGACTTTGATTTTTATCGAGCACGACATGGATATCGTGTTCAAGTTCGCCCAGACCATCCGCGTGCTCAGTTACGGACGCGTGCTGGCCGAAGGCACGCCGGAGGAAGTCCGCCGCCACCCCAGGGTCATCGAGGCCTATCTTGGCGCCCGATACGATGCAGAGCACCCACCATGAGCGATCGCATAATGTTCGAGGCGCAGGGTATCGACGTTTTTTACGGCACAAGTCAGATCCTGTTCGATGTGAGCATCGCCGTCCTCGAAGGGCAAACGATGGCCTTGCTCGGTCGAAACGGCGCGGGCAAGTCCACTACGCTCAAGGCGATTGCCGGCATTGCTCCGCCTGCGCGCGGGCGCATTCGGGTCACCGATAAGGATGTTCAGGGGAAAAAGCCTTACGTGATCGCGCGCGCGGGCATCGGGTTCGTGCCTGAGGACAGGCAGGTATTCCCGGACCATTCGGTCGAGGATAACCTGGTCATTGCTGCCAAGAAGGGCCCCGGGGGAGAGGACTACTGGAATCTGCATCGCGTCTATGAAATGTTTCCCCTGCTCGGCCCGCTGAAGCAGAGGATGGCCGGACATCTATCGGGCGGAGAGCAGCAGATGCTCACTATCGCCCGCACGCTCATGGGCAATCCCGTCGGCTTGCTGCTTGACGAGCCGAGCGAGGGGCTGGCGCCGGTAATCGTGGAGCGGATCGGCGAGTTGCTTCGGCGATTGCGGGACATGGGCGTTACCGTGCTGCTCGCCGAGCAGAACATGCATTTTTGCCTTGGCATTGCCAGTCATGCCACCATCATCGACAAGGGCCAGATCGTCTACCGGGACACGATCGAAGCGGTCAGGAAAAATGACCTGGTGAAGAGCCGCTATCTGGCGCTCTAACGCCGGCGTCGAGACAATCATTGCAGGTACAAACTTGACGTAGTTCGCTTCTTGAAAGCACAGGTAAAGTAAATGCCCATCACTTCCCTGTCTGGTGTGGCGGTGGTTACCGGCGGTGCCAGCGGCATCGGCGCGGCGTGTTGCCGGGAACTGGCAGCGCGCGGCGCGCGCATCGCGCTGCTCGACCGGGACGATCGCGTGCATGCCCTTGCACGCGAGGTCAACGGCCGTGCCTGGGTAGTCGATGTGGCCGATGAGGAAGCCCTGCGGCGCTGTGCCGATTCCATCGAGGCGGAACTGGGCCCGGTGGAGATCCTGGTCAACAGCGCAGGGGTGATTCAGGTGCCGTCGCAGCCGGAAAATTTGCCCATGGCAACGTGGGATGAGGTGGTCCGTGTGGACCAGCGCGGCACCTATGTGGCGGCGGTTCTGTTTGGCACGCGCATGGCCGCACGTCATCGCGGAAATATTGTCAACATCGCGTCCGTCGCGGGCATGCGCTCGATGCCTCTGCACGCTTATGCGCCGGCCAAGGCCGCCGTGATCGCCATGACCGAATGCCTCGCGGCGGAGTGGGGACCGGCTCAGGTTCGGGTAAACGCCGTGTCCCCGGGCTATACGCGCACCCCGGCCTTGCAGGCGGCTATCGAAAAAGGCGAGCGGGATGTTTCTGCTCTCGAGCGCAATGCCGCGCTCGGGCGTCTGGTCGAGCCCGCGGAAATTGCTCGTGCCGTGGCGTTCCTGGTGAGCCCCGACGCCGCTGCGATCACCGGCGCGAACATTCCAGTCGATTGCGGCTGGCTCGTCGCCGGGTCGTGGCACACCTATGGCGGCCTGCGCGGAGCAGGCCCCTCATTTTCTCGGTGAGGATCGCGTTCCCTGACCGAATAAACGTTCTCGAGGCCTCCTCCTGCTAACTGTGACGAACAAGAACCGAACGTCCATTTCGCGCTAGCGCGTTGCTGCACGTGTTACTTCTTCAGTTCTATCACCAGCGCTTCCGAGTCTTCGAGGTGTTCGTGCGAATGCGAAACGGCCGGACGGAAAAACGATTCTCCCTCCTTGGCGTTGCTTTCAATGACTTTCCCGTCCGCGTTGGTGAATCTTGTTTTTCCGGACTTCAGTATGTACACCACGATTTCCGGATGCGAATGCATCGGAACTTTGTCGCCCTTCTTGAAAGATGCTCGGATCACTCTGACCTTGTCGTTGTCGACCAGCACCTTGGTCTGCTTGGGTGCGGCCTCGACAAAATCGACCGCGAAGGCCTGCATTCCGTAGAGAGTTGCTGCCGCCATCAAGACCGGGTACATAGACATCGTCATTTTGCGCATTCTTGTTTCCTCCTCTGATGTTAGAGACCGGCGCGCCGGGGCCATCGTCCGTTTGATAGGAACTCATCGACGGGAATCCAGTCAGCCTTGCACCGCTTCTGGAATAGGCGAGAAGTTACGCCGAGAGAGCCGACAAAAGGCTCGAGTACACCCGGTCGACTGGCCCTCAAGGAAAAATCTCAAAAGCCGGCTGGCAACTTTCCACACCTTCTCGGGTGGCCGGTTTATATGTGAAATGCATTGCCGGATTTTCTATCGAGGGCTTAGGGTCTGCCCGCTTTACGCTGCACCCGTTCTAATACCACTATCCCGATGGCATTTCAAAAACGCGCCGAGGCTGCAACTCAGTAGCGAAATTTCGAAAATCGCATCGGCTCCCGGAACATGACGGTGCAGCGAAGACATTGCCACGCCTCGGTTTCGATCTGCCGGCCATTGCGGCCCATAACCCACACCTTGTGGTAGGTTTCACAGCCGCAAACCGGGCAGACGAAGCGTTCCGGCGGCCTGGGTGGCGGAGTCGGAGACATTTGGGGCGATTACCGATTGCTGTTGTTATATACAGTAGTATACCACCCCTCCTCTAGAAGTAATTTCGGGCGAACGCGGCCGCATCGAGCATCGCTCGGGCAGATTCCAATAGACCAATGGCGTAATTTCTACCTGCGCAAATGCCAAAAATTCCTGCTGGAAGCTGCGGCAGCGGTACTATGGGCGGTATCCGCGAGGCAGCATGTATATTTCCATGGCAGAATAATTGCTTCACTGGGTAAACGTACTTACACCCCACGACAGCGAGGGAGCTCATGGCTGCGCGATCCATTGCATCTCTGACCGTTTCATTTGGCCTGGTTTCGATACCCGTCAAGCTGTATTCGGCAACCCAGCCCCGGGCTGGCGTTTCCTTCAATCTCATTCATGCGAAGTGCGGATCGCGGCTGCGGCAGCAATACGTCTGCCTGAAAGAGGATGTGGTGGTCGAACGCGAAGACATGGTCAAGGGATTCGAATTCGCCAAAGATCAGTACGTCACGTTTACGGCCGAAGAACTGAAGGGCCTGGAAGAGGAAGCAACCGGAACGGTGGAGATCACCGAATTCGTGCCCGATGAAAAGATCGATCCGATCTACTACGACAAGGCCTATTTCCTCGCTCCCGACAAGGGGGGCGCAAAACCGTACGCATTGCTGACGGAAGGAATGCGCGAAACCGGCCGATGCGCCCTCGCACGTTGGGCGGCGCGCGGCAAACAATATCTCGTCCAGTTAAGACCGGTGGCGGACGGTCTCATGATGCAACAGCTTCTCTATGCGGACGAAGTCCGTCCCATGTCGGAAATTGAAATTCAGGACTCGCCGGTAAAAGATGCAGAGCTCAAGCTCGCCGTCCAGCTCATCGAGCAGATTTCCGCGGACGAGTTCAATCCCAAGGCGTATGAAGACGACGTGAAGAAGCGAATCGAGACCGCTATCGAAAAGAAAATATCGGGCAAGGAAATCTCGGTATCGCCCGCAGCTCCTTCAGGCAAAGGCGGCGCCCAGGTGATCGATCTGATGGAAGCGTTGCGCGCGAGCCTTAACAAGGAGACTCCAAAGCGGGCGCAGGCTGAACGCAAACCCCCGAAGCGGGCCGCGGCTGCAGCGACCCCTGCCAAACCGGCAAAAGCAAAGGCGGCTCGGCGATAGTCGGATTCGCGCTGAATGCAATCTACCTACACGGTCCAGGAAGCGCAGAAGATCGTAGGGGTGCCGCTTTCCGCGATCCGCCGGTTCATCACCAATGGCTTTGTCTCGCCTACGCGGGGCGCACGGCGCGAGTATAGGTTCAGCTTTCGGGACCTCGTCGTCCTGCGCCTGGCCAAGGGACTGGCGGATGCGCGCGTGTCCCAAAGACGCATCGGCGTATCGTTGAAGCACTTGCGCAAGAAGTTGCCGGAAGCGTTGCCCTTGACGGGGCTGCGTATCGGCGCAGTGGGCAACGATGTGATCGTGATGGAGGGTGACGCTCAATGGCGCGCCGACGATGGACAATACCTGCTTGCGCTCGAGATCTCTGAAGCGCGCGGATCTTTGTCTTTCGCCCAACCCACCGTATCCGGGGAAATTGCCGACTGGTTCGCCCATGCCTTCTCTCTGGAAGAGGTCGATCCGTCGGAATCGATGGCCTCCTATGAAAGGGCCATCGAGGAAGATCCATGCATAGCCGCTGCCTATGCGAATCTCGGCCGGTTGATGCATGAATCCGGGCGCATCGAGGAAGCGGAAGCGGTTTACTCAAGAGGTGTGAACGCATGTCCGGAGGATCCGATTTTGCTGTTCAACTTTGCCCTGCTCAAAGAAGACCAGCAAAAGCATGAAGACGCCATCAAACTTTACAGACGGGCCTTGGCCAAGGATCCGGACATGAGGGATGCCCACTACAACCTGGGCCTTCTCTATCAATCTCTCCGGCGCGAGCGCGATGCCGTTCGCCACTTCAGCGCCTACCGCAAGCTGGTGGCCGACTCGTCAAACTAAGACTCGCTGCAATGGCGCTGGATACCTATCGGCAGAAACGCAATTTTCGCGTGACGCCGGAGCCCAAAGGGCGAAAGCCCAAAGTAAAAAAGCGCGGGCTCGCCTTCGTCATCCAGAAACATGCCGCCAGCCATCTCCACTATGATTTTCGGCTCGAACTCGACGGTGTTCTGCTGAGTTGGGCCGTCCCCAAGGGGCCCAGTCTGGATCCGAGCGATAAAAGGCTGGCGATGCACGTGGAAGACCACCCCATCGAGTACGGCGACTTCGAAGGAATCATTCCACCCAAGCAATACGGTGCGGGTACCGTGCTTCTATGGGACCGGGGGACGTGGTTGCCAAAGGAAGACCCCGTAGCCGGCTATCGGAAGGGAAAGCTCAAATTCGACCTGCAGGGAGAAAAGCTGCACGGAGGCTGGACTCTGGTTCGCAGCCACGGGGGCAAGTACGGTGGAGACAAGGCGTGGCTGCTGATCAAGGAAGACGATGACGCGGCAAGACGTGCGCCGGACGCGCTGGTAGTCGATGACAAACCCAGGAGCGTCGCCACGGGACGCAGCATCGAGGAAATTGCCGCCGAACGCGATCGGGTTTGGCACTCCAACAAATCGGTGAAGCAAAACCTCCGCAGCGGGGCCGTGAAAAAGAAATCCAGAAACAGCTTGGATGCCTCCAGGATAGAAGGGGCGCAACGCCGGTCCCTTCCACCTTTCATCGAACCCCAGCTCGCAACGCTGGTCAAGACGCCACCGGACGGCGAAGACTGGATAGAGGAAATAAAATTCGATGGCTACCGCATGCTTTGTCGTATCGAGGACGGTGAAGCGCGCTTGTATTCGCGCAACAACAAGGAATGGACCGCCAATTTCCAATTTATCGCGGACGCGGCGGCACGCCTTCCGGTGGACACGGCCTGGCTGGATGGCGAGGTCGTGCAGATGGACGAGCACGGCCGCAGCAGCTTCCAGCGTCTGCAGAACGCATTGTCGTCACAAGATGAAAGTAACCTGATCTATTTCGTTTTCGACCTCCCCTATTTGAACGGTTTTGATCTGCGGGGCGTGCCACTGCTCGAGCGCAAGCGCGCGCTCGAAGGTGTCATGGCCTCGCCCCCTGGCGCCCTGCGCCTTAGCTTTCATCAGCAAGGCAATGGCGCGGCCTTCTTCAGCAAGGCTTGCGAATTGCGGTTGGAAGGCATGATTGCCAAAGTCGCCACGTCAAAGTACACCGCCGGGCGCAATCGCTCCTGGATCAAGGTCAAGTGCGGAATGCGACAGGAGATGGTGATAGGAGGCTTTACGGAGCCCGCAGGATCTCGCCAGGGCATAGGCGCACTACTCCTCGGTGTCTATGAATCCGGTGGCAAGTTGCGCTATTCGGGAAAAGTCGGCACCGGCTTCGACGACAAAACACTGCTGAATCTGAGAAAACAGCTTGATGGTCTGGTGCAAAGCAACCCGGCATTTAACAACCCGCCACAGGGTGCGGAGGCACGGCGTTCGCACTGGGTCAAGCCGCAACTCGTGGCGGAAATCGAATTTACGGAATGGACCGCCGAGGGCACGTTGCGCCATCCTTCGTTTCAGGGATTGCGGCAGGACAAGAAAGCCAGGGATGTAGTTAGAGAACGCCCCGCCGCCATAGGCGAGTCGAAAAAGGATCAGGCGAGTCTAAAGCGTACCGGTCGCAAGGACGCAACGGAAAACAAGCATCGAGCCACTGGCCCGGAAGCAGTCGCCGGCATACCACTTTCCAACCCGACAAAGCCGCTCTACCCGGAAGCTGCCCTGACCAAGCAGGATCTTGCTTTGTACTATGACGCGGTGGGAGATTGGATGGTCCCGCACGTCAAACAGCGCCCGCTGAGCTTGTTGCGATGTCCGAACGGCTGGGGAAAGGAATGCTTCTACCAGAAGAACGTGGACCGGAGCACCAGCGACGCAATTGACCGGATTAAAGTTTCGACCGGCGACGGGCCGGCGATGTACATGATGGCAAATTCGACGAGCGCGCTCGTGGCATTGGTGCAGATGGGCGTGCTGGAAATTCATCCCTGGGGGTCGACCTCCGGCAAACTGGGTTTTCCGGATCGGATCATTTTCGATTTCGATCCTGATGATGACCTTCCATGGGACCGGCTCGTGGAAGCGGTACGCCTGATCAAGACTCTATTGGAAGAGATCGGATTGCAAGGTTTCCTCAAGACGACCGGCGGCAAGGGCCTGCATGTCGTTGTGCCGGTCAGGCCCACTCAACCTTGGGCGGTTGTCAAAGCCTTCAGCAAGGCGATCGCCGATTTGCTTGCCATGACTTTTCCCGATCGGTTCACGGCGAAGGTTTCCAAGTCGACGCGGCACGGCAGAATCTTCATCGACTACTTGCGCAACGATGAAGGATCGACCGCGATCGCCCCCTACTCTACCCGCGCCCGTGCCCAGGCGCCCGTTGCAGTCCCTGTCAATTGGGAGGAGCTCTCGGTGGACATCCGGTTTGCTCACTTCAACGTCAAGACCGTGTTGCCGCGCTTGAAACGGCGCAAGGATGATCCCTGGGAAGGATTTTTCGATGCCAGGCAAACCATCAGCACCAAAATGATGAGCAAAGTGGGAGCTGCGAAATAGCAAAGACTGCACGGCTGGCCCAGGACAGGACGCCGCGCGAACTTTCAGTTCAGTGCCGTTGGTGAATTCTGACCAACCCTGGTCGTCCGGCGGTAACGATGTAGGCACACGGCTGTCCGGCCTCTGGAGCGGTATCGGTAATCTCCACAACCGTGCCTCTCAAAAGGCCATGAGCATACCTTCTGGCGGGCACCCATTCGTCAAACGCCAATTCGGCGGCGTATTTGATCGTTTTGGATCGCGCGATATACCGTGCCATGACGTCTCCCCATCCTCTTTTTGCGGACGTGAACGGCGTCTAGCATGGTACTCGATATCGGCACCGTCTGTACGGTACCGTACATAGCAATTGGAAATTTTTGGAGGGCCTTTCGGATTGAAATGCTGAGATGATTGATGATCTTCGCGTCCGAGCCCAATGAGGATTAAGCGATTTTTTAATGAAACCGCGAGCGCAACTATTACGCCGAGCAACCAACTGAAACGGCCACGCGCGAGAGCAGCGTGACCAGTGGGATGGAATCTTTTGAGGGTCGACGAGGCGTTGTCGGAACGGATCTTGAAGGTGAAGGCCTCGCCGTCCCGCACAAAATCGGCTCGGGGAAGGGAGCGCCTTCAACACGCCTGACGCCCCGCGCCGAGCCAGGGTTTCTTTTCAGCTCAGCGGAAAATACTCGGCAGTAACGTTTTCACACGATCAGCGGACAAGTGCAGCGGTCCGGTGCGTCCATGTGCAATTATCCATGCCAATACCAGAACCAGAATAGGCGGCAATGCCCAAATGAAATAGCTGTAATACATTTCCGGCGACCGAATCGCCTTGTGGGCATGCAGCAATAGAAGCCCGTCGATGCAAAGCCAGAGTTTCGCAAGGCGCAGCAAGAGGCGATAGCCACTCGTCATTGGGGCAGACTCGCCATCCTGATGCAATCGGAACCGAGACCCGAAGTTATTCCGGTCTTCATTGTCGACATATGCTCTATTCATGTTTTCTGGCGCGGCGGTTCCAGTCATCGTTTGCGCTCGTGAGTATCTTTGGACGAAAACACCATCTCCCACCAGGGACCCGCAAGCAGGCCCTCCTCCACCGGATAGGTCAGGCGCATTTGAACTACCGCCAAGCCATGTTCTTTCGCCACACCAAACGCCTTGAAGCCTGCACCGGTTCCACCGTTGATGCGCAGGGTCCGCTGGGCCAATCCGCGCCCCTTCCCTGCCTCGCCCAACTCGAACGTTTCCATCCCGTCCGTCCGTAATGCCCGAAGGAAGCGATTGAAGCCACTTTCAGTCGCGAGTTCCCTCGGCACATCTACCGAAAGATCAAAAAACGACTGTTCCAATACGGGGTCTATGCGGTCCACAGTTGAAGTTTCAACGCCCAATGTGACGCCTAAACAGGGATACAGTAGTCGTTAGGACCATGTGGCGTGACCGCCGGGTTCGCGAGAACCTTACAAACCAACAGCGTCGGCGTCGGCGGCACCCGGCATTGCCCATTTGCCCTTCAGCCCCTACCGGCACCGTCAAACGGCGGGCAGACCAAAACACGACTTGCCTAATCGGCGCACCGGCCGGACGACGCACCCGCTACACCCTTGACCCATTTTTTACCTGCGCATTGCAATTCTTGCCTGCGGCACCGCTACGGTTGAGAAATTAAGTTTCCAAATCACGGGCTTGGTACGGCGATCCCATGGCATGAGCATTGCGCGGGAAACAAGGTAGCGGCATGGGGCTCTTTCGCCCTCGTGTCCTACATCCAGCGGCAGCCAACTGCCGTCCTTAATCCAAGAGGAGATTTCATGAACAAACTGCTTAGTGCATTGCTTGCCAGCGCGACCGCGATGGCCCTCAGCACCAGCGTATCGGCTGCCGATCAGGATACGCAAAGCCGCGACAACCAGACGCAAGCCCAGCCGAATGCAACGAAGGGAAAACCCGGCCAAGCCGATGCACAAGGGAATAGTGATTCGCAGTCCCCTTCCAACACCACGAATCGCAAACGCGATCCACAGGCAGACAGCGACACACAAGCCCCGAGCGCGGCCAAAGGCAAGCCCGGGCAAAGCGACGCGCAAGCAAATGGCGATCGCATGAAGGAAAATAGTTCCGCGGCGACTCAGGACGATCGAAAAGCCGTTGGGGCAAATGATCCGGCCAGCAATCAAGCCTCGGATCAGGCGAATCGTCCCGGCGCGGGGGACGCGGCCGAAAACAATCCGAACACGCAAGGCAGCAACTCGGATCCAGCCTATTCTGCGGAATTGAAGAAGTGCGATTCAATGCAAGGTGATCGCAAGCAAGAGTGCATCACCGCCGCGAAGAAAAAAGCGGGGCAGATGTAACCGAATCCGAAGTCTGACGGCGTGCCGCCTTTCAGGCGGCGCGCCCCTCCCTTTGATTACTGATTTACTCACGCGCCGGATCGTGATCGGAGATTTCCTCCTCGGCTACCCGATCCGCACCAATGCCCCGCCGTCGACCGGCAACGCGGCTCCAGTAATGAAATTGGCCTCATCGGACGCGAGAAACAGCGCCGCATTTGCGACATCCCATGCTGTCCCCATTTTGCCCCGTAGCGGAACTCTCTTGTCGCGTTGTGCGGCAATCGTTGCACGCTTCTCGCCGGTGGCCTGAGCGCGCGTATCAACCGCCATGGGTGTATCCATCAGTCCTGGCAGGATGACGTTGACGCGGACTCCGTAAGCCGCGTTATGTAGCGCCAGTTGTTGTGTAAAAGCAATCATCGCCGCCTTGGTCGCTTTGTACACCACGAGCGGGTAATCAACCCATGCAGCGATGGACGAAATATTGATGATGCTGCCGCTTCTCTGCTCGCGCATGACCGGGATGACGTGTTTGCACGCCATCATCGTGCCGCGAAGGTTGATCGCATTGATCCGATCGAAAGTCTCCTCGCTCAGTTCCAGGAGTGAACTGTCTCCGCCCCCAACGCTGACTCCAACATTGTTGTGCAGGATATCGATGCGACCCCACCTGAGCCGGGCGAACTCCAATGCTTTGGCAAGGGTCCTTTCGTCCGTAACGTCCGCTTCGAAAGCTATGCATTCCTGACCCTCTTGTTGGGTCACCATATTGGCAGTGGCATTCGCGGAGCCGAAATCACGATCCACGGCCAGGATCTTCGCCCCTTCCTGCGCAAAGCGAATCGCAGTCGCGCGGCCGTTGCCCATACCTTCTCCGGGACTCTGGCCGGCGCCCACGACAATGGCTACCTTTCCCTCCAGCCGCTTCACCCTGCCTGTGTGCTCAGCAGTCAATGCGCCCCACGAGTTGCAATGAGTTCACCGGAGAGCAAACCAAAAAAAACCCTGCGTTGCGCAGGGCCAAGGGGAGGAGCCTGTTGCCAATTTGACTGGACGCCAGCTTGTGAACCCCTTGAATGAATTCCGGTGCAGACCAACAAAGCAGTTATCACTACTAATGGTGGTCTATGAGCCTAACTTCCACAAAGTCTAGTACCATCCAATTCGTTTGTCCACTGTTTTTTCAGGCCGGGGGTCTTGCTGGGTGGCGCCCGATCGAGCCGTAGAACCTTTCGTCGGCGTCTGAATTTATGGCTTTTTCAGATCCGACAGCCGATATTGCGGGCCTCGCTCAAAAGTCGGTACTCAGGCGCTGAACGACGCCAGTCTGCTTGCGGAACTTTGCTTGAGAACGGGTTTCGTAAATAGACAGGGGTCCCGATCTGCTCGCCTTTGTCCCGGCGTTCTTACGGAGTTGCTCGGCTTATGATTGGAACGGTTGTAAAAATAGAGTTGTGTGCTGTTTGCACGGCCGTGCGCGGCAATCGCGCGCCGCGAAACTCTCCCCCGGCACAACGGCGCGAGTGGATGTTGTTCGACGCGCACGGCAGCGCCATATGCCCAATCTGCCGGTCACGCTGGAGTCGAATCGGCAATCTTCCTGCCGTCGGCCGCCTGTCTCAGCAATAACACCACTTCGAAGAACCCCGTTCCACGGAAGCTCTTTTCTTGCAACAAGGTCGGAATAGGCGGTGCTTCGCACCGTCATTTCCAACGGCACGCTTTTACGATATCTTCACGCTGAGTTTTGGCTGACAAGTACGTGCGGGCTCTGTCACGATCGACCAAGCAGTTCAAAAAATAACTACCTCATCATTGTGCTAGCCCTGACACCCTCGCCGACAATTCCACCGGCCATAGGTCCCGCAAAATTTCCTGATAAGCGGCCGCTGATTCCCTCCAATTTCCAGAGCCTGACACGCTTGATCGCGTTAATGATTGCGCTGGGGCATCTTCCGCCTGGTCTCGCCCAGGAAGTCCTCGATCAGACGAAGACGATCAGCTTTATTGAGGAAAACGACTCATTCCTGCCGACGTTCTCGGACAAACATTACACTCAGGGTGCGCGCCTCTCTTTCGCATCCGGTGAAACGACGACCGGTCCTCGCGTCTCTATCGCGGACAGCGTTTTATTTCCGGGAAAGAACACCGAAGACAGGAGCACTTATCGGCACAGCGTTTATGTCGGTCAAAGCATTTTTACACCAGAGAACCTCTCACGTGCCACGCCGGACCCCAACGATCGGCCCTATGCCGGATGGCTTTACGTCGGTGCGACGCTGTACCGTGAGAGCCAGGAGACATTGGATCGCGCTGAGATCACGGTCGGAATGGTTGGGCCCGCTGCTGGAGGAGGGGTGGTACAAAATGACTGGCATTCCCTTGCCCATGATTTTCTGCGCGGCGGAAAAGCCCAAGGGTGGAGTGCGCAACTGCACAACGAACCGGGATTTGTCGTTTCCGAAGAACGCAAATGGCGGTTCCCCGCAATGATTGCTGGGCTCGAAGCGGATTTACTGCCTGAAGTTAACGCGTCGATAGGCAATATTTTTACCTATGGCGCGGTCGGTATTCTCGCTCGTCTGGGGCAGCAGATTTCCGTCGACTGGGGCCCCCCCCGCGTTCAACCCGCCATTTCGGGCACTGATTTCATCAATCGCCAGCGATTGAATGGTCACTGGTTCGCCTGGTATGTATTTGCGGGGACGGAAGTCCGCCTCGTCGCGCGCAACATTTTCCTGGATGGGAATTCATTCGAGAATAGTGCCAGCGTGCCCAAGGAACCTTTCGTTGCCGACATTACCGCGGGGATTACCGCGGTCTCTTCCATCGGCAGGGCGACGCTCAGTTACGTCCGGCGCACAGACGAGTTTAAGACTCAAAAGGGACAAGATCAATTCCTGTCCTTGTCGCTCGCGTTGTCGTTCTAGAAGGCGCGTCCGATACCTAAATCCAAGCCGTTACTAGTGCACCTTCGGGTAATCGGTGCCGACAGCTTGCGTGAATGTCGGAGTGCTCCGCTGCCGGGAGCTTTGACGCGCTATCGAAGGTTAACCACCTACTCGAACTTGACGGAGTTGGAATGCTGGCGAAGCGCTGTGATTCAATCCGGCGAGCTGGGCTCGATGCACCTGACTACTGTGGGCCGCATGGGACCCTTCCATCCGTGTTGTTTCGCACTGGCGGCGCAGACATCGTAACCCGGAAAACAGGTCACCGAGCGTCTCAGGACTCCCTGCGCATCGACGTGGATCCAACGCCACGACTCGCCATATCCCGCTGCATCGATCGTGAACTGCCACTTAGGCTGTCTCATTTTCGTCATAGACCATTCCCCCTTTATTCCCGGCGCCATCATAGGACGTTTCCGTGAATCAACAAGCCGGTGTTGTAAAAATCACACACAAATGATGGGGTTTCCGGCAGGCGTTCGTACTTCAGATTTATCAGTGGTTTTCCTGAGAAAATAATTCTGCGAGACCAAAACCCAATGAATACATCGTCGGATTGCCGCAGCTCGGGCGGACAAATCAACTAACCATCGCGGCGGTGGGTTTGGTAAAACCGGTCTGCCGAACGACAACCACTCGTTCGGTGCGCTTCGCTATCGGATCGTTGAAGAAGCCACAACGCTGCTCCCAGCGCATTTCTGCGCGGATCGCTCAGGAACGTTTAGCAATCAGAAACTATGAAATGTCCGGTTGATGAACGAAAAATCGTGCGCGTCGTCCGCGCGACAGATTCGAAAACGCGCACTTTGAATCAGAACTCCGAGCGGATACGAACATGCCTGCTGTTTCACATCGGGCGAAGATGCGATGTCGACATCAGCCACCACGAAAACTTCCAACCGAGATGCCGGCTCTCCCTGCAAGAGGGTCGCGCATGGATGATGCCGAAATTTCCGGCCAGCGCGTGACGCGATGTTGACTTGCGTTCATGATGCGCTGCATTGAGCGCGAGCGAGCAGACTGGACATCACGATGCAAATTGGCAAGCACCCTTGCGACGATCCTTGGATCGGGCATGCGGACTCGGCAACGGGGCATGCGCCTCCGGTGCAAAGATGGGTGCTTGCCGCGACCATCATCGGTTCGAGCATGGCATTCGTGGATGGCACCATCGTGAACGTCGCGCTGCCGTCCATCCAGCAGAATTTGCACGCCACGGCAGCACAGATGCAATGGGTGGTCGAGGCGTACGCCTTGTTCCTGGCTTCCCTGCTGCTGGTCGGCGGTGCGCTTGGCGATCATTTCGGAAGGCGCAGGATCTTTCTGACTGGCATCGCCCTGTTCGCCGTGGCGTCGGCAGGCTGCGCGCTGGCTCGCGACGTGCACATGCTCGTTCTCACGCGCGGCCTGCAGGGTATCGGGGGGGCCTTGCTAGTGCCGGGCAGTCTGGCCCTCATCAGCGCGTCATTCGCCGAGCATGAGCGCGGCCGCGCCATCGGCACCTGGTCCGGATTCAGCGGAATCGCGACTGCCGTCGGTCCCGTCGCAGGTGGATTTCTCGTCGATCGCTATTCCTGGACGTGGGCGTTTCTGATCAACATTCCGCTGGCTGCGCTCGTACTGGCAATCGGTTGGCGTCATCTTCCCGAGAGCCACAGTAAGCCAGCGCGTGCGCTGGACGGCTGGGGTTCGTTGCTCGCTACGGTCGGATTGGGCGGAATCGTGTATGCCTTCATCGAAGCGCCAGCGCGACATTGGAGTTCCGCAGTTGTGCTTGCAGCGCTGCTAACCGGTTGTGCGTCGCTGGTGCTTTTCGCGGTGGCGGAGCGGCGCGTTCGTTCGCCCATGGTGCCGCTGGCACTGTTTCGAAACCGTAACTTTGCCGGGGCCAATCTGCTCACGTTGTGGTTGTATGCGGCGCTCGGGGGCAGTCTTTATTTTTTCCCGCTGAATCTGATCCAGGTGCAGGGCTATTCGGCGACTGCAGCGGGCGCGGCGCTTCTGCCGTTCATTCTGATCATGTTCATCCTGTCGCGCTGGGCAGGACGCCTGGTTGATCGCGTTGGGTCGAGGTTACCTTTAGTTGCCGGTCCGGTTATCGCGGCCGGCGGATTCGCGCTTCTCGCCTGGCCTGGAATCGGCGGCAGTTACTGGTCGACCTTTTTTCCGGGGGTTGTCGTGCTCGGTTTGGGCATGGCAGTCACGGTGGCACCGCTGACGACCACTGTCATGAACGCAATCGGCGCGGATCAGGCCGGAATCGCGTCGGGAGTGAACAATGCCATTGCCAGAACCGCAGCGCTTCTGGCGATTGCCATCTTCGGCATCGTCATGGCGTGGGTGTTCGACTGGAATCTCGATACGAAACTCCATGCGATTGGCGCTTCGCCCGAGATCGTGACCTTCCTGAACAGCCAGCGCGACAAGCTGGCCGGTGCCGCACTGCCGTCGGACGTCGCCGAAGTCGACACGGCGCAACTCAAGCGTGCGATCGGCGAATCTTTCGTGGCGGGATTCCGCTGGATCATGTTGCTCGGCGCCGGCCTTTCGTTACTGAGTGCACTCGCCGCTTTGGTGCTGATTGATAAATCGAACCTCTCAGTTCGAGGCAAAGGCGCGGAGAACACAGAGGAAAAACAGAGGAAATGAAGTGGTTCTGTGGCTCTTTCCGTTAGTCGGATCCGCTATGTTTGTGCCTCACCTAAGCCGGCTTCGGTTCCTTCGGCTTCGTTCCGCTACCTCGGATGTCGACTATCTTGGTCAGCGCTGCAAACCAATACGGCGCGCCCAATAAGCCTGCCAATGCAGTAAGGGCCCAGCCGAAAATATGTCGCAGCCAATCCGAGAATGCCCACTCGTTCCAGGCCTTGTGAATCGCGCCTGAACAGCGAGACCAAGTCGATTTGGTTTTTGAATCGATCTTCATGGATTGAGCCGTATCTGAATCGAGACAGCCGTATCCTATGGGAAGCTTCATGACAGGGCTGGCGAGGATTGTTTTGAGCACCGTCTGGGATTCGGTCGGCGTTAGATCTCGCGTGTTCAGCACCGACAAATCCACATCGCCTATCTTCTGAGAATGCGCGACCGTGTCCGCAATACTGACTACCTGGCTACGCAGATCGGCGGAGCTGTTCAAGGACTTATATATCTCAATCGTGTCGACATTCGCCAGACAGGCGACCATGAATCCAATGAGGAAAAGCCGGCGCTGCGCATAACCTTTGTACCATCCGGTGACCCGGTCCATTCCCCCCGAATACCAGGCACCAATCCCTTTCAGCGCAAGTTCGAGATTGCCTTGCGCCTGGTCGATGATAGGAAGCGCCGCGGCGGCTACGGGTGAGCGCTGGGCCGCCAATGTCGTGATTGCGGAGCGTAGAGAATCAAACGAGAGCGGCACGGCCCCTCCGGGATCTGCCTTTGCATCAGCTGAGTCCAACGCCGCTTGTCGGCGCGTAACCACATGAGCGAATGCCAATGCGAAATTGTTGGGCTCGATGTAGGAAGGTGGTTTTCCTCGCGCCGCGCGATCTCGATAAAGAGATCCTATGAGGGGATGCTGAAGGACTCGAACGAAAATCGATTCATCCCCGATCAATCTTTGCAGTCCGATTCTCAGGAATTTGCCACGATGCCCGCGATATTGGGCCCACCATTCCTGGATCCCGCTGACGACAATCGCGAAAATCAAATATACGAGCAACAATCCGGTAACAACCTCGAGCAATTTCATCACGCTCTCCCCGGCCGTTCTGTAACAGGAAAGCTGGCTGAGGACATCAGATTACCCAAATCGTCTCTTGCCACATTGAATGTCACATCGGCGCGTCCTGCCTGGCCCAGGTTGGGCGGACGGTATTCCGGATCAGCCTTCCATTTCAGAAATGCCGTTTCGTCAATTTTCTGATTGATTCCGTCACTGAGAACCAGCATCCGGCGATAAACCCTGCCGCCCATTCCCGGGATCGAACGCACTGCGCGATAAACCCCACCAAAGAACTCTGCGTAGCTATCGTGTAGGGGAGACAGATATTCGTTCCCGTCCAAATTGAATGCTGCGGGCGCAACTGCGACTGAGGGCAACGGCTTTTCGTCAGGCCCAACCGTCTTTCGATCATTGACGAATTGAAGTCCGCACGCGGCGGCTTGATCCGCCAGCCATTTCAAAGGCGGAGCGGGAAGCAAATCGTCCTTGTATCCGCCGCCGACATCGGCGTGGGCTCCCGGGAACCAACGTTGTTCGACTTGTTCGTTGAGGACCTGTTTCTCCGTCCAGAGGGTTGCCTTATAGGGCAATCGCTGTTCGTCGATCGCCACCGCATGAAATGCATTGCGAATGCCTTCACAGAGCGCAGTGTCGTGAAACTGATACTTGCTGGAGAATCGGGGAATCCAGTCTTTGTCGAATATGCGCGGGATACCCAGCGCGCCGACCGTATCCCATACCCCCATGAAATGGATGCGCACGGGATATCGATTTCCCGCTGCTGTCCTGAATGCCTCCAACTGCTTGTCATACTTGGCGACCAGGCTCTTCACACCCTCCGGAGCACTCCCGTCCTGTATCTGTTTTCGGACATCTGTGCCAGGGCGCGTTGCATAGAGGTTCCAGGCATTCTGAATTTCCGGATGGTCTGCCAGTTCCGTTTTTTCCGGATCGATCTTGGCCAGATCTATCTTTGGAAGCCCCAGGTAATTGATCATTCCACCAAGACTGCGCGCGGTAAAGGCTCCGCGTGAGAATCCAAAAATGTAGATATCCGATCCCGTCAGGAATTCCCGCTTGGACGAATGAGGGGGCGCGTTGACCAAGTCGCCATTGGATTTTCGCGTCGCGTTACCGTCTTGCTTGGCTATCGGAGCATCTGCCGCGGCCGACTCGTAAACGGAACACAGCCACGCGTAGCCCATGCGAATATTCTTGTCCAGCCCGGCTCCGAAGGCACCGCCGCGAATCCGGTCGTACCATTGTGTCCCAACACCCTCGTCGTAAAATTTGAGCTGCTCATCCCATCCCGTCGAGACATCCGCTACCTCGCTGTAGAGACGCGAGACGTTTGTGTTCGAATCCAAAGTGTTCCACGTCCCATCAAAGCACAACACTAGCGATTTGTATGGTCTTGGCACGCTCTATCTCCGCTAAAAATTGCGTACGTCAGTTAGTGCAGGTAATAAGAAAGGCGCACTCGTCACCTGCGTCTTGTCGCAATAGAACAGATTCCTCTGCAATCCGAACAGATCTGATCGCACAATCAATACCCTCAGAATTTCGCCAACGCACTGGCGTCTCCACTAAATTTGTCACGGTCGCATCGGCCGATGCCAGAACCAGCAGTTGGATAAGGACCGGATCGTTCGCCGCCCCGAGATCGATTGACCGGATTTTGGGATCGGGGTATTGCGTGCCTTGGGTGGCTTTGTGAATAGCCCCGAGAAGCCCTGTCTTCTTTGCCTTTGCAAAAGTGACGAGACCGTTATCGTGCGAAAGATCAACAATAGCATTCAGCTCAGCCATATCCCCCTCCCGACGGAAGTGCCGCGCCACGCGCCAACGATAACTCAGAGCATTGGGATTCTCGCCCTCGACGCCAGATCGAATTGAGAGCCCGATGCCGTTTCGAAATCAATGCGCCACGACTCAATGCGCCACGGCTTTCGGAAAGACAAATCGATCATTTGAAAATTCAATCGGCATAGCCAATATGGATGATAAACATTGGCGCATTTTCAAGGCAATACTACAAAATAGTCTTCCAACAACGGTACGAGCACGACGCCGCCGCGAAGTTCAAGTCGAACATGTACAGCGGGGACAAGGTCCGCCAGGATTTGAGTAAACTTCTCGTCGAAACGTTGGCTGGCACCTTCGATCTCTCTCCTCGCCTGTTGACACCATTCGAGAAAGAACTTTGCCTTTTGGACAACCTACAAATGACATACACGGGCAGGTGCTTGCTGACGATTCCTTCGGGACCGCGCTTTCTCAGTGGAAGGTTGTGGTATCAGATTTCAGAATTGCGCCATGCAATGCATTGATGATTCGATTGGCCACACAAAGCACTTCTTCTCCTGCCCCGCCTCGCTCGACACCTTCTCAATCGGCGATAGCAATTGTTCCATCACGTTAGGCTGCCGAGACTAGCTTCCCTCGAGCGACCATTGAGGCAAATCTCTCCCGTAACGTTCGTGCGGGTCGAGGTGCCGTCGCGTCGGGAGAGACGGTTTCTCGACGTGACGATCTCGCTCTCACGTCTGCGTGCGTGCTTCCTGGATATTTCCTCGACGGTCGGCTTCGGCAAGGGTGTTTGCTTACTCCTTCTGGTTTTCTCATTTTTTTCATGTACTTGGCAATTAGGGGCCGGAGAACCGCACGGTTCTGGGAGGAGGGAGATTTAGGTCGCCCGAACAGACATGCCACTGGTCAAAAGCGCATCGAACTATAAGATTCGCTTAATTTTTTTCTAACTCAAAATCTGCGATTTTAAATATATCTGATTGTTTATATTAATATTCGAATAAAAATGTATGCGCGGTGCTTGTCAAGTGCCAAATATCGTAATATCTTGGTGTCTCCTGAGCCCGACAGTCCAGTTCGAGTCGCGCAACAGACGTGACCGGGAGATTGCTGGGATCAGACTTAATCTGCCAAGGGAGGCATCATGCACGACACGTTATGCGTCGCGGGTAACCCGGTGGGCTGCTCGCCACGCCGGTTGAGTCTGGGTAAGCCTCTTCGGACATTGGCCGGCAGCGCAATAACCACTCTCCTAATTCTAATGGGGGGCACCGCCTTCGCCGGTCAAATAACAGGCAGCATCGGCTTTGGCGGAGCGTTCAAACCCGCGGACAACTCGTTTGCTAGTGCATCTTTGGCAAGCGCAACGAGCATCGACTTCAACGGCAACGGAATCAAGGACTCTGCGCAAGAGCTTGTCGTTCTTGCGACTGGGGACTTCGCCTCTGCTGCATTTTCATTCGCAAGCCTGTCCGATTTCATATTCAACCCGTTGCCTGCTGGTGGCGTAAATCCGCTTTGGTCAGCCGGCGGATTCAGTTTCGCACTCGACTCAATCTCCATCGATTCTCAAACCTCGAACGGGCTTTCTCTGGTTGGCACGGGAACTGTCAGCGGCAATAACTTCGCCGCTTCTCCAGGGACCTGGAATTTCATAGCCGGTCCGATCGGATCTTCTACCTTTCTTTTCCTGGCGGGCACAGGCACCGTCGCAGCAGTGCCGGAGCCCGAAATTTACGCCATGATGGGCGTCGGACTTGCAATGATCGGCTGGATTGGACGCAGGAAAAAGTTGGCGAAAAGCGCTACGGCTTAGCACGAATTAGCAGCACTCTCAGACCCCGCTTCCGCGGGGTTATTTTTTGCGAGCGCTCCCGGATACCTCTTCAGATCTGGGTTAAATTCTGACCTCCGGCTTGCCCTTCGCTTCCTATGCGGCCGCGACTCCGTTTCTGCCCGTAATAAACAAGCTCGGCACCGAGACGCTCTCGCGCATGGTCGAGAGTATCCGTCTGTATCGAGAGATTCCAGACGCCAGGCTGATCGTATCGGGTGGCATCGTTCGTCAAAAAGACGGCCCGATTGCGAATCTCATGGCCGAGTTCACAACGACCATGGGGGTACCCAGGCAAGACATCATCGTTGAGGGCAGGTCGACCACAACCTCTGAAAATCTTCTGGAAGTAAAAAAATTATCGGCTCCGCGCCTTTCACTCTCGTCACATCATCCGGCGATCTTCGACGCGCGGTTGCCGTGGCCCGCAAGCTGGGGATGAAGCCATTCGCTGCGCCGGCCGAGATCTGGGCCGCGGGCAACTATCCGGCTGATATGTCCTGGCTGCGCTAGATCTGGAAGGTGTTTGAAGGTATGGCGCATCCCTCGACAGACCGGTTCACTTATCTTCAGCGCGCCTTCCACGAGTACGTCGGCTACGCCTGGTATTGGATGCTCGGGCGGGTCTAGAGTGTAGCCGGCGACCAGAGTTCAGCTCACGCTTGCCATATCGTAATCACCGCCGCACTGATACCGGAATCACCACCGATGGCTGCGTGTCACTGTCGGACAGATTCGCATTGAACAGCATGCTGTTCGGAGCAAACCGTAGACCCGACGTGCTGCGCCGAGTTTTCGATGTTTCGGCATCAGACTTCAGTTCATGTCCACTATGTGCGGTAGCGCACAGACCGTATCGCGCGCCCGCATACCCTAGCTATCGGAAACATGTCATGGATCTGCTGGCGTTTGCGCCGGGCCTCACATCAGGGATTCCAATTGAGCAAAGCACTCATCGCGGCAGCCCTACTCATTGCGATTTCTCCGATCGCATCGGCCGATCTCCTCGTTACCCAGCGCGGATGGGAGATAGGCGCACAGGTGTCGGACTATCACTATGAGGAGCCCGATATAGGGACAAAGATCTGGGGGCCCAGAGGGGGCGTCATCGGCGCCTATACGTTTGCCAGCGCCGATCACTGGTTCCTCAAGATAGACGGCCGAAGTGCGTACGGCTCGCTCAAATACGAGGGCTCCGGTACGTTGGATTCGATTCCAGATTGGATTTTCGAAGCACGGGCAGTCTTGGGTAAAGATTATTTGCCGCGCGGCGGGATTTCTTTTTCGCCCTTCGTGGGACTCGGCTACCGCTATCTCTACAACGACCTGAGAGGGACGACTTCCACCGGCGCGGTTGGTTATCAGCGCCATTCCCAATACTTGTACGCCCCTCTGGGGTTGACTTCACGCATCCTGGTCAGCGCTCAGTGGGTGCTCGTCCCCACCATTGAGTATGACTACTTCATCCGGGGACGTCAGAAAACGCAATTCACCGATCTCGGTCTCGGGTACAGCGATGCCAACAATACGCAAGACAAAGGATACGGTTATCGTCTTTCGGTGATGGCGGAGAAAGGTTCATGGGCATTCGGCCCCTGGATGCAGTACTGGCGTATCGATGATTCGGATATCGTGTCTATCGGTTCCGGCGTCAGCGGATTCGAACCGAAAAACGAAACGTTGGAATACGGTTTGGAACTGAAATACAGATTCTAGGAAACAATCGTTCGCGCAACGAGCTGCCAACAACCGCGTTGGTGGCGCAATAGAAATCTGAACAGGCAGAAATATCCTCGCTAACCGCGCCAATCATGGAGGGTTGCGGGTAAGACCAACGCAAGGAGTCGCACGACAAAAGAGGATCCGCGAGGGTCCTTTCTTTCTAGTCTTTCGGAATCATCCGTGGTGATGACATTCGGGTCGACGTGTGAGGCCGATAAACGCAGCGAGCGTTTTGACGGAGAAAGTCCCGTGCGAAAGTCGGAAGCGATAGAGCCTGCTTGTGCGGTAGCGCACATAACAACATCACGAGCGAAAGGGTCCGCCATTTTCGGCTAGGTACGGTATCGAACAGAGCGCGTTTCGGGGAAGGCGGATAGTTGCCATTGCTCGGGGCCAAAACCTCAGTGCCGTGCGCAGGGATCCGCGGCCGTAGTGAATCAGCCGCAGACATCCCTTTCGGCATTCCATGATCAGGAGAAACACATGCACAGATCCGGGAGCTTTTTCGAGCCACTGATGTGGTCTATGGCGTTGCTGCTGGCAGCCTTCGTGGCCGGATGCGGAAGTCACAACACAGAGCAGAACCAGAACACACGCCAGAACAACTCATCTTCGACGGCAACGGCGACGGCGGCCGCAACCATGCCGCGATTTGGCACGGAGCAGAGCTTTGCGGTGCTCGCCGGCTCGACGGTGACTAATACCGGTCCCAGCGTTGTTACCGGAAACCTCGGGCTCAGCCCGGGCTCAGCGATCACCGGTTTTCCTCCCGGGATGGTGGCCCCCGGAGTGATCCATGCGGCCGACGCAGTGGCGCTTCAGGCTCAGACTGACACCACCGAAACGTACAATGATCTGGCAAGCCAGGCGTGCCCATCCGACTTGACTAGCCAGGATCTCGGCGGGAAGACGCTCGTGCCGGGTGTTTATTGTTTTTCGTCCTCGGCACAATTGACGGGCGCGCTCACGCTTGACGCCGGAGGCGACCCCAGTGCAGTCTGGGTGTTCAAGACAGGGAGCACCCTCACGACAGCGAGCAACTCGTCCGTGCTACTGCTCAATGGCGGTCAGCCATGCAACGTGTTCTGGCAGATCGGCAGCTCCGCGACTCTCGGTACGGGCACTTCGTTAGCCGGCAATATTCTCGCGCTCACGAGCATTACCCTGGCTACCGGAGCCAACGTGTCCGGCAGAGCCCTGGCGCGAAACGGTGCGGTGACGCTGGACTCCAACACCATCACCATCCCCACGTGCCAGATACCGGCCACTTCCAGCCGGCCCACGATGACCAAGACCTTCAGCCCGGCAACCATCCATGCGGGCGGATCCTCGACTCTTACCATTACCTTCAG
>Ga0207708_10000702_pt1 | contig 25364 bp, 19 predicted proteins | sample KBSK5101metaG_FD_184340 | JGI IMG/M metagenome (GOLD analysis project Ga0207708, IMG submission 184340) | Corn, switchgrass and miscanthus rhizosphere microbial communities from Kellogg Biological Station, Michigan, USA - KBS K5-10-1 metaG... | ecosystem: Host-associated > Plants > Roots >...
GAGGGTCAGCGACGACGGCCGGGGCGGTGCGGACGCGTCGAGCGGCTCCGGCCTCACCGGTCTGGTCGACCGCGTCGAGGCCATCGGCGGCACGATCCAGATCGAGAGCCCTCAGGCCGCTGGGACCGCCGTCCAGGTCAAGCTGCCCGTCCCCCGACCCTCGGACGATCGCGTGACGAACCTGCGCTGACGTTCACCCGGGTCGCGAAGAACGCGCTGATCATCGCCGCGATCTCGGCGTCGTGCGTTGCCGTGGCGAAGTGGCCGGTGTCCAGCAGGTGCAGCTCGGCGTCGGGCAGATCGTCGAGATACGCCCGTGCGCCCTCGGCCGGGAAGAAGCTGTCGTTGCGGCCCCACGGCAGCAGCGTCGGCGGCCTATGGGTGCGCAGGTATTCCTGCCACGTCGGATACAGCGCCACGTTGCTCTGGTAGTCGTAGAGCAGGTCGAGCATGACCTGGTCACGGCCCGGTAGCTCGAGGTAGCGCTGGTCGAGCTCCCAGAGGTCCGGGTTGACGCGGGTGGGGTCCGGGACGCCATCGACGTACTGGGAGCGGGTGGCGTCAACGGTCAGGAATCCGCGGATCGCGGCTTCGTTGCCGGCCCGATCCTTCCAGTACGGCTCCAGCGCCCGCATCCCCGGGCCCAGGCCCACCTCGTAGGCGTTGCCGTTCTGCAGCACCAGCCCCTGAACTTGCTCCGGATGACGCGTGGCGATGCGGAATCCCACCGGCGAGCCGAAGTCGAACAGGTACAGGACGAAGCGGTCCAGCCCCTTGGCCGCGGTGAACGCGTCGATCGCATCCGCCAGGCGGTGAAACGTCGTGCTCCCAGCCAGCGCCGGGCTCTGGCCGAAGCCCGGATAGTCGGGCGCGATCAGGTGGTGGCGTGCGGCGAGGCGCCCCATCAGCCGGTCGTACTGCGCCGACGAACTCGGGAAGCCATGCAACAACAGCAGCGTCGCCGCAGCTGGATCCCCCGCCTCCCGGTAGAAGATCTCGGTGCCTCCGACGTCGATCGTCCGATATGCCGTCATGTCGTCTCCCAGCGTCGCCGGCCGGTCGTGCACGACCATTGCCCGATGAGAGCGATGGTGAGGGCGGTTTCTTACCGCGCCCGTACGTGCCGGTAAGAAGTCGGCGGCGGGGCGCTCTAACCGGCTGACAGTGCCAGCCGCGTGACCGCCGGAGGAACGCCATGACCGACACGATGGACCCCGCCACCGAGACGATGAACGGGACGATGAAGGCGGTGAGCCAGGACGAGCTCGGCGGACCCGACGTCCTCAAGCTCGTCACCGTGCCCACGCCCGAGCCGGGCATCAGCGAGATCCTGATCCGGGTACACGCGGCCGGCGTGAATCCGATCGACGGCGCCCAGCGGCAGACCGGCGCGTTCGTCGGCCAGCCCCCGTTCGTGCTCGGCTGGGACCTCTGTGGCGCGGTCGAGGCCGTGGGCCCGGGGGTCACCCTCTACCAGCCCGGTGACGTGGTGTTCGGCATGCTGCCGTTCCCGCAGGGCCACGGAGCGTACGCGCAGTACGCCGTCGGCCCGACGCGCGTCTTCGTCCGCAAGCCGGATCGTCTCGACCACGTCCACGCCGCGGCCATCCCGATGGTGGGGCTGACGGCCTGGCAGGCGCTGGTGGACACCGCCGGCGTTGGCGCGGGCAGCCGCGTGCTCATCAACGGTGCAGCAGGCGGCATCGGGCACCTTGCCGTGCAGATCGCCAAGGCACGCGGCGCCCACGTGACCGCGTTGGCGTCGGCCGCCGACCTCGACTTCGTGCGCTCGCTCGGCGCCGACGAGGCGATCGACTACACCACCGACTTCACCGCAACCGTCCGCGACCAGGACGTTGTCCTGGACGTCGTCGGGGGCGACTACCCCGCGCGGGCGCTCGACGTCCTCAAGCCAGGCGGGATGCTGGTCTCGACGCAGCCGCCGAGCGTTGCTGCGGTCGCCGACGCCGCGGCGCAGCGCGACATCCGCGTCGCCGGCGTCATCGTTGAAGCCGACGAGGTCGGCATGGCGGCCCTGGCCGACCTGGCCGCTCGCGGCCAGCTGGTTCCGACCATCGCCGCAACCTTCCCCCTCGAGGAAGCGCGCGCCGCGTCGGCGATGGCCGACCTGGCCGCCACCGGCCAGCAGTTCCCGCTGGAGCAAGGTGGCGCCGCCGAGTCCGGCCAGCACGGACCCGGCAAGGTCGTCCTCACGATGGAGTGAAGGGGAGGATCGATGAGCGCATCGCACAGCAAGACCGATGACCGGTGGTCGGATCTGGGCCGACAGGACCTCGTCGCGTTGGGCAAAGGGATCGTCACCGACCGGCTCGAGCACCTGGGCTGCACGGTGACGACGCCCAGCCGCCGGGCCCCCGGCAAGCTCGACGTGCGAACCGCGTCCGGGCGCTCGCTCGAGGTCTTCGTGTCCACGCAGCGACTGGGCGGGTACGTCTTCTGGACCAAGCGGCGGTTCGAGCCGGCGAGCAGCCGTTTCGCGGCCATCGTGCTCTTGGGCGACGCGGACGACCCCGACGTGTACCTCGTGCCCAGCACCGAGTGGCGTAGGGCGTCGCCCCCGCTCACCGACCGTCCCAACGTCGGCAAGCGGAGCGAGCCCGAGTACGGGATCTCGCTCGCTCGTTCGTCGCTTCCGGCGCTGCAGCGGTACGCGTGGAACACGACCGCGGGAGACGAGCACTTTCGGTAGGCCTCGCGGCGACGGCTCTGGCACGATGCGCGGCGTGGACCCCGTGCGGATCTCCGTCGGCTTGCCCCAGCTCCTCTACGAGGAGACGCCCGACGTCGTCGGACGCTACGCCGCTCGGGCCGAGGAGCTCGGCTTCGCCCGGCTCTGGACGCTCTACGCCGTGCCCGGCGCCGCCACCGCACGCGTCCCGCTGCTCGACGGCCTGCACGCGGTGACGACGGCCGCCGCGGTGACGAGCACCATCGGCGTCGGCGTCGCCGTGATCGTGCTGCCCGCTCGCAACGCGCCGGTGCTGGCGCGCGAGCTCGCGACCATCGATCGGCTGAGCGGCGGCCGGCTCACGGTGGGCGTCGGGGTCGGACGCAAGGAGCCCACCGCGGCGGGGCTGGGGTTGCCGACGGGGCATCGCGCGCGGCGCTTGGAGGAGGGCGTCGCGGTCCTCCGCGTGCTCTGGGCCGACGGCGCCGCTGCCTACGACGGCGAGTACTACCGCTTCGCGGGTGTGACCCTCGAGCCCAAGCCGCTGCAACGGCCGGGGCCGCCGGTCTGGTTCGGCGCGGGCACGCCGCCGGCGCTCCGTCGCGCGGCGCGGCTGGCCGACGGATGGCTCGGCGCGGGCTCCTCGCCCACGAGCGCCTTCCCGGAGCAGCGAGCACTCCTCGCGGAGGCGCTGCGCGAGGAGGGACGCGATCCCGAGACGTTCCCCACCGGCAAGCGCGTGTACCTGGCGGTCGAGGACACCGAGCAGCGCGCACGCGGTCGCCTGACCCCGATCCTCGACGGCATGTACGACGTCCCCGGGCTGACGGAGCGCGTCGCCGTCTGCGGACCGGCGGAGGCATGCGCCGAGCAACTGCGCGGCCTCGTCGCCGCCGGAGCCGGCGAGCTCCTCCTCAACCCGATGTACGACTACCTCGACCAGCTCGAGGCGCTCGCGACGGTCGCCGCGCTCGTCCGCGACGACTGACCCCTCAGTCTCTCGGCCTGCACCGCGTCCTCCTTCCGTGATCGTCCGGGCAACATGTCCGGCCGATATACATCTCGCGTGCTGTGGCTGCGACGGAACGCGGTCTTGCTGGGCGCTCTCGCGGGTACCGCTGCGCTCATAACGCTGGCCGTGCTCGCGATGACCGGCACGGTCCTCTCGCGGGTGCACGAGATCGAGGGCCAGCGCGGCGGGACGCTGACCGTCGTCTCGCTCGAGGGCTCGCCCGACCTCGATCCCGCCCGCATCAACGACGTCTACGGGACGATGATCGCGCGGGCGACGCAGCGCTCGCCCTACACGTTCAGGCCCGACCGCAACGGGGAGCTCGAGCAGGACCTCGCGGAGGGGACGCCGGAGATCTCGGATGACAGCCGCGAGGTGACGATCACCATCCGCTCCGGCGTCAACTTCTCGCCGCCCGTCAACCGCGAGGTAACCGCGCACGACGTGGCTTACGGGATCGCGCGCGGCTTCCTGCCGGGGGTCGACTCGCCCGCCGCTCAGCTGTACTTCGCCGACATCAAGGGCGTCGCCGACGTGGCGGCCGGTCGACGCACGATCCCTTCGGGCCTGGTGACCCCCGACGACAGCACGCTGCAGATCCACCTGACTGCGCCCACCGGCCGGCTGGTGGCCGATGCCCTCACGCTTCCCGCTGCGGCCCCGGTCCCGGCCGAGTACGCCCGCCGCTTCGACCAGCTCCCGCGCTCGACCTACGGTCGCCACCAGGTGTTCACGGGCCCGTACCGGATCGCCGCCGGCCCCGGCGGCCTGCTCCCGCCCGCCGACGCCCCCGAGCTCACACTGGACCGCAACCCGCGCTGGGATTCGAACGAGGACTTCCGTCCCGCCTTCGTCGACCGGATCGTGCTCGAGCAGCGTGCGCCCGGGCCCGCGGCCGTTGCCCAGCGCGTGCTCGGCGGCGGCGCGGCGGTGACCAGCAGCGAGCCCCCGCGGGCCGACCTGGACCGGGCGCTGAGCACGCGTCGCGCCCAAGTGGCGCTTCCGCTGGCGGGCGAGATCACCTTCATCGCGCTCAACACGCGTCTTGCCCCGTTCAACGAGGCCAACGTGCGGCGGGCGGTGTCGGCGGCGCTCGACCAGGACGCCGTGCGGGCGGCGCTGGGCGGCCCGGCGGTGGGTGCGGTTCCGACCCACTGGATCCCACCGGGAGTCCCCGGCTTCGAGGAGGCGGGAGGCCTCGAGGGGCCCGGCGTCGACTTCCTCGCCTCGCGCCGGGGAAACCTCCCGCTCGCGCGCCGGTACCTGCGCCAAGCCGGCTACCCCCGCGGGCGGGTCACCGGTGCGCCCGTCCTGCAGCTCGTTGCCCGCCGCGAGGCGTCCGGGGCCGCCTTCGCGGCGGCGACCCGGCGTGCGCTGGCGGCGCTCGGGCTGCGTAGCCGCGTGCGCTTCCTCGCCTTCGGGCCGTTCACCGCGGCCTGCTCGCGCGCGCCGCGCGTGGCGGCCTGCCTGGGCTACCGCTGGCAACGTGACCTCAACGACGCCGCCTCCGTGCTCCCGCCGCTGTTCGGCGCCCAGGGCCTGCAGGCGGGGACCAACGTGTCGCGCCTGTTCGACCCGACGCTGGAGCGCCTGATGGGCAAGGCCGCAACGACGACCGGCGCGGCGGATCGAGCGCAGCGGTGGGCCGACGTCGACCGGCGCGTGACCGAGCTGGCGCCGGGTGTGCCGATCGTGTGGAACCGCGACCCGAACCTGCGCTCCGCGGACGTCAAGGGCGTGCTGGATCCCGACCTGGCGGCCTGGAGCCTCAGCTTCAGCTCGCTGCGCACGCCATGAGCCCCATGCGCTTCGTGGCGTCGCTGCTGCACCGCCAGCGCGGGGCGGTGGCTCTGCTGACGGTGCTGAACCTCGGGCTCATCGCGATGACGCTGATCACGCCGCTGCTGACGGGCTGGGCGGTGGCGCGGATCGACGCGGACGACCTCACCGGCAGCGACGGCGCGTTGACCGCCGCGCTCGCGATCGCCCTGGCGGGTCTCCTTGCGGCGTGCTTCGCCGCGGCGGCAGGCGTGGTCAACAGCCGGATCTCCGCGGTGATCGAGACCGACCTGCGCTCCCGGCTGTATCGCCACTACCAGGTCGTCGACCCGCGCGTCCTCGACACGCGTCCGACCGGCGACCTCGTGTCGCTCGCCAGCACCGACCTCATCCCGATCGCGAACTTCTTCGGGATCCGGCTCGCCCGCGGTCTCCAGGGCGTCGTCACGATGGTCCTCGCGGCGGTGATCATGGTCTGGCTCGAGCCGCTGCTCGCCCTGCTCGCTCTGGCGCCGCTGCCGGTCGGCGTCGCGATCCTGGCCCTGTACACACGCCGGGCGGGGCCGAAGCTGCTCGAGGCCCGCCGGGCGATGGGGGCGCTCACCACCGCGCTCCAGGAGTCGATCGCCGGCGCTGCGACCGTGCGTGCCTACGCGCGCGAGTCCGAGCAGCGCGAGCGCTTCGCCCATTCAGCCCAGCGGGTGCTGGACGCCTCGCTGACCGTCAACCGGATGGGCGCGCGCTCGCTGACCGCGGTCGACATGCTCCCGCTCGTTGGCTCGGCGGTGGTGGTGATCGTCGGCGGGCGCCTCGCCATCGCCGGCGACCTCTCGGTCGTCGCCTTCTCGGTCTTCTACACCTACGTCGTCATGCTCGTCCCGTCGGTGCAGACGGTCGGCATGACCCTCGGCCAGGCGCAGCCCGCGTTCGCGAGCCTGCGGCGCGTGCTCGAGGCCCTCCGGGAACCGGTCCAGCGATCGCCTGACGATCCATCCCTGCCGGCGGCGCCGGCGGCGGTGCGGATGCGCGGCGTGCGGGCCGACTCCCCCGAAGGCGATCCGATTCTCGAGGGCCTCGACCTCGACGTGCCCGCCGGAGGCACCGTCGCGGTGCTGGGGACGACCGGCTCCGGCAAGTCCACGCTCCTCGCCCTCGTCAACCGCCTGCGCGACGCCGGTGGCGGAACCGTCGAGGTCGCCGGAGCGCCGGTGGGCGAGGTGGAGATCGGGTCGCTTCGCCACGCCGTGGGGACCGCGACCGACGACAACTTCCTCTTCTCGGGCACGGTGCGGGACAACATCGCCTTCGCGCGTCCGGACGCCCCGCTCGAGGACGTCGAGGCCGCCGCGCGCGCGGCCCAGGCCCACGACTTCATCGCCGAGCTGCCGGACGGCTACGACACCGTCCTCGGCGACCGCGGGGTCGGGCTGTCCGGAGGCCAGCGGCAACGGATCGCGCTGGCGCGAGCGTTGCTGACTGCACCCGCGGTCCTGCTGCTCGACAACGCGACCGGCAACCTCGACGCGCTCACCGAGTCCGCCGTCCTCGACGAACTGGGCACCACGCGCACGGCGGCCCCACCCACGCGGATCGTGGTCGGCTACCGGCCCGCAGTGCTGCGCCGCGCCGACGAGGTGCTGGTGCTCGACCGCGGCCGGATCGTGGAGCGCGGCAGCCATGACGCGCTTCTGGCCTCGAGCGCGGTCTACCGCCGGCTCGTCGGCGTCGATCCTGGAGGGCCGACGCCGTGAGCGGCGCAGGCCAGGGCCCGACGGCGCTGCTGCGCACGCTGCTGGCCCCGTACCGGCGGCGGGTCATCCTGGCCGTGGTGGCGACGATCCTGTCGACGGCGGCGAAGCTGGCGCCGCCGTACCTCGCCGGCCTGGTGGTCGATGACGTCGTACGGACGGGATCGACGCGCACCCTCGTGCTCATCGCGATCGCGCTCGTCGTCTCGCTCACCATCGCCTGGGGGGCCCAGACGGCCGAGACGTGGCTCGTGGGCGACTTCGGCCAGCGGGCGCTCATGGACCTGCGCATCCGGCTCGTCGACCATCTCCAGACCCTGTCCATGCGCTACTACGACCGGGCCAGCGCGGGGCGCGTGATGTCGCGGGTCACCAACGACGTGGAGGCGCTCAACACCGTCGTGACCGGCGGGGTGAACCAGCTCGTATCGAACGCGCTGCTGGTGGTCGGGACGGTGGTCGTCCTGCTGCTGCTCGACTGGCGGATGGCCCTGGTTGCGGCGTTCGTCTTCCCGCTCGTCCTCATCGTGGCGGGTGCGTTCCAGCGGGTGGCGGGGCCGGCGTGGCGCAAGGCCAGCGACGCACTCGCACAGACGACGACGTACATGGCCGAGGGCCTGTCGGGTCGGGCCGTCGTGCGCGCCTTCGGGCAGGAAGAGCGCCACCTGGCCGGCTTCGAGCGCCACAACGCGGAGACGCAGGCTCACGTGATGCGGTCCAACGCCCTGTGGCGCACGATCCTTCCGGTCGTCGAGCTCCTCATCGCGGTGACCATCGCGGCGGTCATCGTCTACGGCGCGCGCGAGGCCGTGGGCGGCGGCATCGAGGTCGGGCTGATCGTCGCCTTCACCGCCTACCTGCGCCAGGCGCTCGCCCCGCTGCCGCAGCTGACGTCGCTGATCGGGAGCTTCCAGCAGGCGGCGACCGCGCTGGAGAAGCTCGACGAGATCCTCGCCGAGCCGCCCGACCCAGGCCAGCTCCCGGGCCGTCCCGCGGCGCCCGCGCTGCGCGGGGCCCTGGCCTTCGAGGACGTCCGGTTCGCTTACGAGGACGAGCGCTGGATCATCGACGACGTCAACGTCGACATCACGGCCGGTCAGACGGTGGCGTTCATCGGTCACTCCGGCTCGGGCAAGAGCACGCTGATCAAGCTCGCGGTCGGCTTCTACGGCCCCCAGCACGGCTGCGTGCGCTACGACGGCATCGACCTGGCCGAGCTCGACCTCGCGAGCGTGCGGCGCCAGGTCGCGCTGGTCAGCCAGGAGCCGTTCCTGTTCGCCGGCAGCGTCGCGCACAACATCGCCTGGGCCCGGCCCGGCGCGAGCGACGAGACTGTCCGCGCGGCCGCCGAGGCCGTCGACGCCCTCGAGGTGTTCGAACGCCTGCCCCACGGTCTGGACACGGAGGTCGGCGAGCGCGGCGAGCGCTTGTCCGGGGGGCAGCGCCAGCTCGTGGCGCTGGCGCGGGCGACGATCATCGACCCCCGGATCCTCGTGCTCGACGAGGCCACGTCGAGCATCGACGTCGCCACCGAGGCGCGCGTCCAGCGCGGCCTCGCGCGGCTCATGGCGGGGCGCACCTCGCTGGTCATCGCCCACCGGCTCAGCACCATCCAAGGCGCCGACCACGTCGTGGTGCTCGAGGCCGGGCGTGTCGTCGAGCAGGGGTCACCCGCGCAGCTGCGCGCAGCCGGTGGCCACTACGCGCGGCTCGAGGCCGAGTCCGAGCGCGTGGCCTGACCCGGTAGGGCGGACGTGAGCAGCGTCACTCAACGTGGCGTTGGGAGGGCGCGTATCCGCCCACCGTGCTCTCTTCCTTCACCCATCGACGCATCGCATCGCTCACCACCGCCCTCGCCGCGCTCGCGACGCTCTCCGCGACGGGGTCCGCCTCGGCGGCCACCCTGGGCGCAGGTCCCAACACCGAAGCCGGCTACGCGGTGGCCACCGACGGCAACACGGTCGTCGTCGGCGACCCCGGCGCCGCGGGGGACAAGGGCGCCGTGGAGGTGTTCGACTGGGTGGCCGGCACCTGGACGCGGACGGCCACGCTGATCGCGGCGGACGTGACGGCCGGTGACCGCCTAGGGGCCTCCGTCGCGATCCAGGGCGACACGATCGTCGCCGGCGCCCCCGGGCACGCGGGCGACCAGGGCGCGATCTACACGTTCGCGCGTGCCGATCGTTCACAGACCGCGGAGCTCACCGCCGGCGCTGGCGCGCCCGGCGACGCGCTTGGCACCTCCCTCGCGATCGACGGTGACACGGTGGTCGGCGGCGCGCCCGGCCATGACGCCGGCCGCGGGGCGGTCGCGCTGTTTGACCGCACCGGTCAGACCGCCGAGCTGGCTGCTGACGGCGGCGCGCCCGGCGATCACGCCGGCGCAGCGGTCGCGATCGGCGGCGATACCGTCGTCGCCGGAGCGCCGGGGGCTGACGTCGTGTACACGTTCGCGCGCACCGGGCCGGCGACTCGGACCCAGACCGCGTCGCTGACCAGCTCCGCGGGACGACCCAGCGACCGCCTGGGCGCCGCCGTGGCGATCGACGGCGACACGATCGTGGCCGGCGCGCCCGGGACCGCCATCGGTGCCGCCTCGGACCGCGGCGTGGCCTACACGTTCTCGCGCACCGGGCCGGCCGACCGCACGCAGACCGCCGAGCTCGTTGCCACCGACGGCCGCACGAACGATCTCCTCGGGACCTCGGTGGCGATCGCCGGCGGCACGATCCTCGTCGGCGCGCCCCTGCACCAGGCCGGCGCGCGGAGCGGAGGAGGCGCTGTGCTGGAGTTCGCGATCGACGGACAGCCGCTGCTGACCCAGACCGCCGAGCTCGCGGGGCCGCGCGCCAGGCGCCAGAGCGACTATGGCTTCTCCGTCGCGCTCGCCGGGGACACCCTCGTGGCCGGCGCGCCCGGGGCAGGCGTGGCCACCGTCGTTTCGCGTGCGGCGGCCGCTACGGTCCGGCGGAGGAAGCATGGACCGGCGCGCCGTGGTAGCGCGCGTCGCCGCACCAGCGCAGCCGCCTAGCCGGCAAGGGGCTCCGCCTCCACGCGCTCGCCGATGACGCCCGCAAGCTGGTTGCGCGAGCTGACGTTGAGCTTGGCGAACACCTTGCGCAGGTGGTAGGCGACCGTGTGCCGGCTGATGAACAGCCGCGCGCCGATCTCGGCGTTGGACAGTCCGTCCCGGGCGAGTCGCGCCACCCGGGCCTCCTGGGCCGTGAGCTCGTCGCGCGTCTCGACGCTGCGCTCGCGGACGTGCTCGCCGGTCGCCGACAGCTCGCGCTCGGCGCGTCCGGCAAACCCCTCGGTGCCCATGTCGGTGAACTGCTGGAACGCGGTGCGCAACTGCTCGCGGGCGTCCGCCCGGCGGCGCTGGCGCCGCAGCCACTCGCCGTAGACCAGGTGAGCGCGGGCGAGCTGCACGCGTTGACGCGTGCGTCCCAGCCGTTCGATCGCCTCTCTGTACAGCGCGTCGGCAGCCTCGCCGTCGCTGAGCAGCGCGCGCGAGCGAGCCTCGACCCCGAGCGCCCAATCCGTGCCGGCGGCGTGGGTGGCCTCCGCCAGCCGGCCCAGGGCGCGTTCGGCGAGACGGGGCTCGCCGGACCGAACGGCGGCCTCGATGAGCTCGGTCATCACCCCGACCGCGCCATAGCCATCCCTGTAGGAAGGGTCGAACGCCTCGCGGCGAAGCACGGCCGTGACCGCGTCGTAGCGGCCGAGTCCGTTGTAGAGGACCGCGCTGAGGTGTTCGGTGACGAACACCGCGAAGCCCTCTCCCCGCGGCACGGCCTCCTTCACGGTGGTGTCGACCAGCTCCAGGAACTCGGCCTCGCGGCCGCGCAGCGCCGCGATCAGGAGCGCGATGTAGGGCTGGGCCGGGGTGCCGGTCGCGTCGGCGGCGGCGCGGATCTCGTCGAGCAGCGATGCCGCCCTGGCCAGGTCGCCCGATGTGATGTGGATGTAGCTGAGCTGGCTGAGGGCGAGGGGCATCGCGGTCAGTGCCCCGGTTTCGCGGGCACGCTCGAGCTCCCGCGTGGCGAGCACCCTCCAGGTCTCCTCGTCCCACAGATCCGCTGCCGCCCAGCACGCGAGCGCGAGCCAACGGGCGTCCTGCGGCGGCAGGTCGGTCTCGCGCCGGAAGGCGCGAAGCGCCTGCTTCAGCCGCGGTGCTCCCGTCGTGTAGCCCTCGGTGGTCACGGTGGCGAGGCCCGCGAGGAGGAGATCGGGCGGGCGCGGCCGCGGCGGACAGGGCGGCCCTGCGAGCGCCAGCTCACTGACCTCCAGCACGCCTGTCCCGCGGGCCAGCCGGCCGGCGAACCGGGCTGCGACGAAAGCCTCCAGGTAGGTCGCGCGCGCCAGCTCCGCGTCAACCGCCTCGAGCGCGCTGGCGGCCTTGAGCAGGAGCGGGGGCGCGTCGCTGCCGCGCCGCGCGGCAAATGCGATCTGGGCGCGCAGGAGATCCACATGGGCGGACTGCCGATCACTGTGGGCGCTCACCTCGGCCAGCAGGGTGAGCGCGTCGTCGAGCGCGCCGGCCTCGTACTTGGCCCGCGCCGCCGCCAGCGCGCGCTCCGCACGGCGCCGCGGCTCGAGGGTCAGGGTGGTCGCGCGCTCCAGGAACGCGGCGGCGGCCGCCAAGCCGCCCCGCGCCTGGGCCCGGCCGGCCGCCTGCGCCAAGTCGGCGGCGACGCGCTCGTCGGGGCCGGCCGTCGCCTCGGCCAGGTGCCATGCGCGCCGGTCGGGATCGACCTCGGCGTCGGTCGCGCCGGCCAACGCCCTGTGCGCCCGCCGCCGTTCCTCCGCCGATGCCGCTCGGTAGACCGCGGAGCGCGCGAGCGGATGGCGAAAGCGCACCCGGGCACCGATCTCCACCAGGCCAGCCGCCTCCACTGCGTCCGACGCCACACCCGTGATCGCCAGCTGCTCGGCTGCGCGCCACACCAGCGCCGGATCACCGGTGGGATCGGCCGCCGCCACGACCAAGAGCCGCCGGGCGTCCTGCGGCAGCGCGCGGAACCGCTGCGTGAAGCGCTCCTCGATCCGACCGGGCACGGACACAGCGCCCGGCAACGCAAAGCCGCCGGCCAGCTGCGCCGGCGAGAGCTCCCGGGGCAGCTCCAGCAACGCCAACGGATTGCCCCGCGTCTCGCTCAGGAGCTGGTCGGCCACGCGCTCGTCCAGCCGCCCGGGGATCGCCGAGGCCAGAAGGGCGCGCGCATCGGCATCCTGCAGTCCCTCGACCACCAGCTCCGGCACGCCCGTGAACTCGTCGCTCGGTTCCCGCGCGACGAACAGCATCACCACCGACTCGGCGAGCAGCCGCCGCGCCACGAACACCAGCGCCTGCGCCGAGGCCCGGTCCAGCCACTGCGCATCGTCGATCACGCCCAGCAGCGGCCGATCCTCCGCAACCTCGGAGAGCAGGCTCAAGGTCGCCAGGCTGACCAGCAGCCGATCCGGCACCGCGCCGGCACTCAGCCCGAACGTGGTGGCGAGGGCATCGCGCTGCGGACCGGGGATCCGATCGAGCCGGTCGAGCACCGGCCCGCACAGCTGGTGCAGGGCGCCGAAGGCCAGCTCCCGCTCGGACTCCACTCCCACCGCGCGAAGCAAGGTCACGTCCGACGCCGAAGCGATCACGTCCTCCAGGAGCGCGGTCTTGCCGATCCCCGCCTCGCCCCGCACGAGCAACGCGCCGCTGCGTCCGGCTCGCGCGTCCTCGAGCAGCCGATCGATGACCGCGGATTCGTCTCGCCGATCGCGCAGCATCAGAGGTGGGCCATCGTACGGGCAACCCCTCGGCGCGACCATTTGTGGCCGGTTCGTGGGTTGCGCGAACGGGCGGCACCCGCGGAGTGACATGATGCGGGCAGCATCACTGTCCGGCGGTCTGAGGGAGGTGGTTCTGGATGACCACGATCAGCACGGAGGTCCTCGTGATCGGTGGCGGAGCGACCGGCGCGGGTGTGGCGTGGGACGCGGCGCTGCGAGGGTTCGACGTGATTCTCGTCGACCGCGCCGACCTCGCCGAGGGCACGAGCGGTCGCTTCCACGGACTGCTGCACTCGGGCGGCCGCTACGTGGTCAAGGATCCCGTGGCCGCCGATGAGTGCGTGGCCGAGAACCCGATCCTGCGTCGCGTTATCCCGGACTGCATCGAGGACACCGGCGGCCTGTTCGTGACCACGCCCGAAGACGACCCGGCCTACGGCGACCAGTTCCTGGCGGGCTGCCAGCGCGCCGGGCTGCCGACGGAGGAGATCGGTGTCGACGACGCGCTGCGCATGGAGCCACGGCTGAATCCCGGCATCAAGCGCGCCTTCACGGTGCCCGACGCGTCGATCGACGCCTGGAAGACGGTGTGGTCGCTGGCCCGCGGCGCAGCGCAGCACGGCGCGCGGGTGCTCACCTACCACGCGGTGGTCGCCTTGCACAAGGATGGCGACGCGGTCACGGGCGCGCGCGTGCGCGACGAGCTGTCGGGGGAGGAGCTCGACATCGAGGCGGGCTTCACGCTGAACGCATCGGGCGCCTGGGCGGCGCAGATCGTGAAGCTGGCCGGGATCGAGGGCATCGGCGTGATCCCGGGCAAGGGGATCATGATCGCGATGAACCACCGGCTGGTGAACACGGTCATCAACCGCTGCACGATGCCCGCCGACGGGGACATCCTCGTCCCCATCCGCACGGTGAGCGTGATCGGCACGACCGACATGCGCGAGGCCGATCCCGACGAGTTGCCGGTCACGCAGGCGGAGGTCGACCAGATGCTCGCCGACGGGGAGCGGCTGGTGCCGGGGCTGCTGCAGGCGCGGGCGCTGCGGGTCTGGGCGGGAGTGCGGCCGCTGTGGCAGGACGAGCGGTCGGGCGAGCAGGCCACCGACACGCGCGACGTGTCCCGGACGCATGCGGTCGTCGATCACTCGGCGCGCGATGGGACCCGCGGCCTGCTGACCATGTCGGGGGGCAAGCTGACCACGCTGCGGCTGATGGCCCAGGACCTCGTCGACGCCATGTGCAAGCAGCAGGGCGAGGACCGGCCGTGCACCACCGCCGACGTGCGCCCGCCCGGGAACGAGGACGGCGACCTGTACACGCTCGGCTCGCGGCTGCGCCGCCGCGAGGGCACCCAACAGCAGGAGCAGTTGATCTGCGAGTGCGAGCTGATCGGCCGCACCAAGCTCGAGGAGACCATGCGCCGGCGCGGAACGCAGAACCTCGACGACATCCGGCGCAGCCTGCGGCTCGGCATGGGCCCGTGTCAGGGCGGCTTCTGCATCTACCGGGCCGCCGGGATCCTGCACGGCACGGGGCGACTCGACGGCGCACAGGCCACCGCGTCGCTGACCTCGTTCCTGTCCGAGCGCTGGCATGGGATGTGGCCGATCCTCTACGGGGATCAGCTGCGCCAGGCGCGGCTGGACGACTGGATCTTCCAGGGCCTGCTTGGCGTGCAGCACCTGCCGCCGGCCAACGGCGACGGGCGCGTCGAGGCGCCCGCGCAGGAGACGGTGGCATGAAGCCCGATGTCGTCGTCGTCGGAGCTGGCCTGGCCGGGCTGAGCGCGGCGGTTCGGCTCGCGGAGGCGGGCGCGAGCGTGCGCGTGCTGGCCAAGGGCGTCGGCTCGACGCACCTGGGCGCCGGAACGATCGACGTCCTCGGCTATGACGCCGACGGGGGGCGCGTCGATCGCCCGCTCGAGGCGCTCGGGGGCCTGCCGGCCGAGCACCCCTACGGCCTCGTCGGCCGCGCGGGCGTGTCGGCGGCGATCGAATGGTTCAAGGGCCGCATCGCCGACGGCCCGCGCGCGCCCTACGCCTACGTCGGGGACGCCGAGCAGAACGTGCTGTTGCCCACCGCCGTGGGCGCGGTTGCGCCCGCGGGCGTGGTGCCCGAGACGATGGTCGGCGGCGACCTGCGCGGCGGCGGCCGCGTCTGCGTTGTGGGGTTCCGCGGCCTGAAGGACTTCTTTCCCGCCCTGGTCGCCGACAACCTGAGCCGGGGCCCGGACGGTGTGACGGCGCGCGGCGTCGAGCTCGACCTGCGCCCGGAGGGGCGCGCCGACCCGAACGCGCTCGCCTACGCCCGCGCGTTCGACGACGAGGGCTTCCGCGCCGAGGTGGTCGCCCAGCTCGTCGCGCGCGTGGCTCCGGACGAGCTGGTCGCGTTTCCCGCCGTGCTCGGGCTCGTCTCGCCGCACGAGGTGTGGGCGGAGATGGAGCACCGCTTCGGCCGCGCGGTCTTCGAGATTCCCACCCTGCCGCCGTCCGTGCCCGGCATCCGGGTCTACACGACGCTGGCGCAGCTGTTGACCCGCGCCGGCGGGCGCGTGGTGCTGAACAACGTCATCACCGGGGCCGAGCGCTCCGGCGATCGGGTGCGGACGCTGCGCGTGCGGGTCGGCCTGCGCGAGGTGACCTATGAGCCCGAGTGGGTGGTGCTCGCCACCGGCGGCTTCTCGGCCGGCGGGCTGGCGCTCGATTCGAGCTGGGTCACGCACGAGGTGGCGCTCGGCTTGCCGGTCGCCGGCGCGCCCGCACCGGGCAATGAGCGCTTCGGGGCCGACTACTTCGGCGGCCAGCCGATGGACCGCGTCGGCGTGCGCACGGACCACGAACAACGCCCGGTGGGCGAGGACGGAGGACGCGTGGTGGAGAACGTACTCGTGGCGGGCGCGACGCTGGCCGGCGCGGCGCCGTGGCGGGAGAAGTCCGGCGACGGGATCGCCCTGGCCACTGGCTTACGGGCGGCGGAGCTGATCACCGGCGACGCTGCCGGTCACGTGGGTGACGTCGCGACGGCGGGAGCGTGAGGAACATGGGCATCACGGACAAGCTCAGCCACAGCCAGCACGACCACGACCCGCCCGACGTCCTCGGCGACCTGATGCGCGGGACGCTGGATCACTGCGTCAAGTGCACGATCTGCGAGACGTTCTGCCCCGTCGCCAACGTCACGCCGCTGTTCCCCGGGCCCAAGACCGTCGGCCCGCAGGCCGAGCGCTTCCGGGTACGGGGCGAGGAGTCGCAGGACCATTCGCTGGACTACTGCTCGGGTTGCGGCGTCTGCACGCAGGTCTGCCCGCAGGGCGTCCACATCGCCGAGATCAACACGCAGGCCCGCGCCAAGCTCAAGGAGCGCGACGGCTTCTCCCTGCGCGACCGGATCATCGCCCGCCCGCCGCTGCTGGGCCGCGCCGGCACGCCCGCCGCGCCGCTGGTCAACAAGACGCTGGCCAGTCGGCCGCTCCGCCTGCTCGGCGAGAAGCTGATCGGCGTCCACCACGCCGCCGCGGTGCCGACCTTCGCCGGCCGTACGTTCCAGGGCTGGGCGAAGAAGCACCAGTCCCCGCCGGCGACGCGGCGCGTGGCCTACTTCCACGGCTGCGGGGCCAACTGGTACGAGCCGGTCGTGGGCGAGAAGACGGTTGGCCTCCTCGAGGCGATCGGCTGTCAGGTCGACGTGCCCCGCGGCCAGTCCTGCTGCGGCCTGCCGCTGCAGTCCAACGGGCAGTTCGACGCCGCCCGCAGGTACGTGCGCACGATGGCGAAGCGGCTGGCGCCGGCGGCGCGTGCCGGCGTCGACATCCTCGGCACCTCGACCAGCTGCACCCTGATGCTCAAGCGCGAGGCGCGCGAGATCCTCGACCTCATGGAGGACCCCGACCTCAAGGTCGTCTCCGAGCACATGTACGACATCTGCGAGTACCTGGTGATGTTGCACGACCGCGGCGAGCTGGCGCTCGAGCTGCAGCCGTTGCCCATGACGGTCACCTACCACGCGCCGTGCCAGCAGCAGGGCCACGGCATCGGCAAGCCGGCGCTGGAGCTGATGGCGCTGATCCCCGAGCTGACGGTGATCGAGAACGACGCCGTCTGCTGCGGCGTGGCCGGCACCTACGGCATCAAGGTCGAGAAGTACGAGATCGCGGCGAACGTCGGCCGCGGGCTCTTCGACCAGATCGAGGACGCGCGGCCCGACCTCGCGGTCTGCGACTCGGAGACCTGCCGGTGGCACATCGAGGGGTCGACCGGCGTGCGCACCGTGCACCCGCTCGAGATCATTCACCGGGCCGCCGGCCTGTCCAGCGACGCGGAGCTGAGGGCGCCGGCGTGACATGACCGACCTGCCGCACGCCCTGCGCGACGGGGAGCAGTTCGCGGAGCGCCTCGGCGGAGCGCAGCCCGCCGTGTTCACCGACTACGACGGGGTGCTGACCCCGATCGTGGATCGCCCCGAGGACGCGCTCATCTCCGCTTCGATGCGGCAGGTCCTGCGCGAGCTCGCCTCGCGCTGCCCCGTCTGCGTGGTCTCCGGACGCGACCGCGCGGTCGTGCAGGAGTTGATGGGGGTCGACGATCTCGTCGTGGCCGGCAGCCACGGCTTCGACATCTGGAGCCCCGAGGCAGGCACGCTCGAGCACGAGGCCGGCTCCGCCCAGGAGGGCCTGATCGAGAACGTGACCGCCGAGCTGGACCAAGCCGTGGGGGACGTGCCGGGTGTCGCCATCGAGCCCAAGAAGATCTCGGTGGCGGCGCACTACCGGCTCGTCGCCGACGAGGGCGACCGGACCAAGGTCCGCGAGGCGGTGCAGCAGCTGCTGGCCGAGCGCCCGGACGAGCTGAAGATGACGCCGGGCAAGATGGTCTACGAGCTGCAGCCCAAGCTCGACTGGGACAAGGGCCGCGCCGTGCTGTACCTGATCGACGCGCTCGGACTGGACGGTGACGACGTCGTCCCGCTGTACCTCGGGGACGACATCACCGATGAGGACGCCTTCGAGGCCCTGAAGGGCCGCGGGATCGGTATCTACGTCGGCAGCCAGACCGATCCCGAGCGCGACGGCCGCTCGACCGCCGCGGACTTCATGCTCGACTCGGTGGCGGAGGTCGAGCGCTTCCTGGACGGGCTGGCGCGTTGAACGCCGGCGATGAACGCGACTGGGGATGAAACCGTGAACGACTGGAACCTCACCTACGACAGCTTCGTGCCCGGCGAGGAGGGGTTGCGCGAAGCCCTCACCTCGACCGGCAACGGCTACTTCTGCACCCGTGGCGCGGCCGAGTGGGAGGACGCCGACGACGTCCACTACCCGGGTACGTACGCCCACGGCGGCTGGAACCGCGAGACCACGATCATGGGCGGCAGCCCGGTGCTCAACGAGGACCTGGTCAACCTGCCGAACTGGCTGGTGCTCAAGCTGCGCATCGAGGGCGAGGAGGCGATCACGCTCGACAACGTCGAGGTGCTCGCCTACCGCCACGACCTCGACATCGCGACGCCGATGTTGACGCGCGAGCTGCGCTTCCGTGATCGCGCCGGCCGCGAGACCACGCTGCGCAGCCGCCGCTTCGTGTCCATGGCGCACGTCCACCAGGGCGCGATCGAGTGGACGATCACCGCCGAGAACTGGTCCGGACAGGTCGAGGTCGTCTCCGCCCTCGACGGCCGCGTGACCAACCGCGGCGTCGCCCGTTACCGGGCGCTCGAGGGCCGCCACCTCGACCCCGTCTCGCCGCGGACGTTCGGACCCGAGGTGATCGCACTCAAGGTCGAGACCCGCCAGTCCGACCTGTACGTGGCGGAGGCGGCGCGCACCACCGTTCACCGCGGCGACGAGCCGGTCGCGGTCGACCGCAGCCTGTACCAGACCGAGGACTACATCCAGCACCTTCTGGTCTTCGACGTGGATGAGGGCGAGCCGGTGCGGCTCGAGAAGATCGTCGCCTTCTACAGCTCCAAGGACCGCGCGATCAGCGAGCCGCTGGGCAGCGCCGGCAAATCGGCGCGCCGGTACCCCGGCTTCGCCGAGGCGCTGGCCCGCCACACGGCGGCCTGGAGGGAGCTGTGGCGCGCGTGCGACATGACGCTGCCCAAGAACGAGCGCGTCCAGCTCGTGCTGCGCTTCCACATCGCGCACGTCCTGCAGGTCTGCTCGCGCCACACGGTCGACTACGACGCGGGCGTGCCCGCCCGGGGCCTGAACGGGGAGGCCTACCGGGGCCACATCTTCTGGGACGAGCTGTTCATCTACCCGTACCTGAACTTCCGTCTGCCGGAGATCACCCGCGAGCTCCTCATGTACCGGTACCGGCGCCTGGGCGAGGCGCGCGCGGCGGCGCGCGAAGCCGGCTACAAGGGCGCCATGTTCCCGTGGCAGAGCGGGAGCGACGGCACCGAGGAGACCCAGGTCGTCCACCTCAACCCGATCTCGGGCCAGTGGGACCCCGACCTGTCCCACAACCAGCGCCACGTCAACGCGGCGATCTTCTTCAACATCTGGCACTACTACCAGGCCACCGACGACGCCGACTTCGTGCGCGAGCACGGCGCCGAGATCATGCTCGAGATCGCGCGCTTCTGGGCCTCGATCGCCCACTTCAACCCGGAGCGCGACCGCTACGAGATCCACGGCGTCATGGGCCCGGACGAGTTCCACGAGAAGTACCCGGGCGCCGCCGAGGGCGGCTTGCGGAACAACGCCTACACCAACGTCATGGTGGCGTGGATCGCCGATACCGCGCAGAGGGTGCTGGCCATGCTGCCCGACAGCCGGCGCGCCGCGCTGATCGACCGGCTCGGGCTCGGCGACGACGAGATCGCCGCGTGGGAGGGGATGAGCCGCAAGATGTTCATCCCGTTCCACGGCGACGGCATCATCAGCCAATTCGAGGGCTACGAGGACCTCGAGGAGCTGGACTGGGAGGGCTACCGGGCCAAGCACGGCAACATCCAGCGGCTCGATCGCATCCTGCGCGCCGAGGGCGAGGACCCCGACGACTACAAGCTGGCCAAGCAGGCCGACACCGTGATGCTGTTCTTCCTGTTCGGCGACGACGAGCTCAAGCGCCTGTTCGAGCGGCTCGGCTACCCGTATCCCGATGACACGCGGGCGCGCAACGTCGACTACTACGACGAACGCACGTCGCACGGGTCGACGCTGAGCTTCATCGCGCACGCCGCGGTGCTCGCCGGCGTCGACCCCGAGAGCTCGTGGGAGCGCTTCCTCGCCGCGCTGGAGAGCGACATCGGCGACGTGCAGGGCGGGACGACCAAGGAGGGCATCCACCTCGGCGTCATGTGCGGGACGCTGGACCTGATCCAGCGTGGCTATCTCGGCAGCCGCATCCGCGACGGCGTCCTCTACTTCAAGCCGCGCCTCACCGACCGGCTCGACGGCCTGGCGTTCCCGATGCAGTACCGCGGCACCCCGCTCACGGTGACGCTGCAGACGGGCGAGCTGCGCGTCGCGGTGAAGGGCGAGGGCCTCAGCCGGCCGATTCGCGTCGGCGTGGGCGACGATGTGCGCGAGCTGTGTCCGGGCGACGAGTGGACGTTCGCGCTCGCCGCACAGCCGGCCGCGGCACACCAATGATCTGAGCGAAAGGAGTCACCGTGTCAGGATTCGCCGGCGCGATCTTCGATGTCGACGGGGTACTCGTCGACTCGCCCCACGAACGGGCGTGGCGCGACGGGCTCCAGGAGCTGATGGAGGGGCCGTGGAGCGACATCGCCCCCCAGACCACCTACGCGCCCGAGAAGTTCACCCCGCAGGTCTACCAGTCGGTCATGTCCGGCAAGCCGCGCATGAGCGGGGCACGCGCCGCGCTGGAGTACTTCGAGGTCCCCGACGTCGACGGGCACGTGGACGAGTACGCCGACCGCAAGCAGACGATGATCATCGAGCTGATCGAGGCCGGCGAGTTCCATGCCTTCCCCGACGCGCTCCGCTTCATCATGGCCGTCAAGGACATGGGCATCAGGGTGGCGGCGGCTTCCTCGTCCAAGAACGCAAAGCTGTTCCTGCGCCAGATCCGGCTCGACACGTTCGCCGAGGAGAACGGCCTTTCCTACGACTTCATCGAGCCCGGGCTCAGCCTTCTCGACTTCTTCGACGCGGACCTCTCCGGGCGCGATTTCGCGCAGGGCAAGCCGCACCCGGAGATCTTTCTCGCCTCGGCGGCCGAGCTGGGCGAGGAGCCCGCGGACTGCTTCGTGATCGAGGACGCCGTCTCTGGGGTGCAGGCCGCCAAGGCGGGCGGCATGGCGGCGCTCGGGCTCGCCCGCGCCGACGACGAGGACGCGCTCGCCGCCGCCGACGCCGACCTCGTCGTCACCTCGCTCGACGACGTCGACCTCGACGGGCTGCGGGAGGGGACGCTGCGACGCAGGAGCGGGTGAGGGCTCAGCCCCTGGTGGTGGCTGCGTGCGCCAGCTCGCGCAGCATGGTCGCCAGGCGGTGGGGTTCGTGGCGTGCCGCCGGGCTCACCGTCTCATCCAGCAGCGGCGCAGCGTGGACGCGGACACCCATGCGCTCGACCTCCTCGCGGTCGAGGGCCACCGGGCCCGCCCCGTCGTCGCGATACGCGGCCGCGACCGGCGCGGGCACGGCGGCCGAGTTGACCAGCACGTCCGTGACCACCGGGCCCACGTGGTCGCGGATCGCCTGAAGGTGGTCGGAGACGGAGAACCCGAGCGTCTCGCCGGGTTGCGTCATCAGGTTCGCGGCGTAGACGACCGGTCGGTGAAACGCGGCCAGCGCCTCGGCGGTGCCGCCGCCCAGCAGGGACGGGATCGTGCTCGTGTACAGGCTCCCGGGGCTCAGGACCACGACATCGGCGCGCTCGATGGCGGCGATGACGCCGGGCGGCGCGGCGGCGGTGGCCGGCTCCACGGCGACGCGCGCCACGCTGCCGGAATGCTCGCGCGAGGTCGACTCGCCGCGGGTGACTGATCCGTCGGTGTGATGGACGACAAGGGTGAGGCTCTCCGTGGCGGCCGGGAGCACGACGCCCTTGATCCGCAGGAAGCGGCCCGCGCGTTCGACGCCCTCGCTGAAGCCGCCGGACATGTCGGCGAGCGCGGCGATAATGAGGTTGCCGACCGAGTGGTCGTGCAACTCGGCGCCGCTCTCGAAGCGGTACTCGAAGACCTCAGCCAGCCGGCGCCGCTCGGCCAGCGCGACCAGGCACCGCCGCACGTCGCCCGGGGGCGCGATCCCGAGCTCCTGGCGCAGCCGCCCACTCGACCCGCCGTCGTCGGCCACCGAGACCACGGCGGTGAGGTGGCCGCCGTCGCGGTCGCGCAGGCCGCCGAGCAGCATGGGCAGGCCCGTACCCCCGCCGAACGCCACCACGCGAAGACCGGGTTCGCTCACGACGCGGCGATGCTAGCGATTCCCGCCTCGCACGCCGGGGTGTCACGGGCGGGGACGCTGCCTTGTCTTCAGGGGTGGAGATCCACCACCACGAACCATGAGACCCAAGCCCATGAGCACCGCGATCCAGGCATCAGAGCGATTCACCGCGCTCCCCGAGGAGGGGGCGCTCGCGCAAACCGTCGTGGCGCTCGACGGGCGCGGATTCAGTGTCGAGGTGGTCGATGACCTCGACGCGGCACGCGAAAGGGTGCTCGCCCGCGTGCCTGACGGTTCGTCCGTGATGACCTACCCATCGGTCACCTTGGAGGCCACGGGAATCGCGCAAGCGGTCGACGACGGCGAGCGCTACGACTCAGCACGTACCAAGGTGCTCGCGCTCGACCACGCAACGCAGCTGCGGGAGGTCAAGGCGATCATGGGCCAGCCCGAGTTCGCCCTCGGCAGCGTCCATGCGATCACGCGCGACGGGACGCTCGTCGTCGCTTCCGCGTTGGGCAGCCAACTCACCGCGTACGCGTGGGGGGCGGCCAACGTCATCTTCGTCGTCGGCGCCCAGAAGCTCGTACACGACCTCGCCGCGGCACGCGACCGCGTCTACCAGCACAGCCTCACGCTCGAGGACGCCCGCGCCCGCAAGGCCTACGGGATGAAGAGTCGCGTCGGCAAGATCCTCGAGATCCACGAGGAGGATCCCGGTCGCATCCACGTCGTCCTCATCCGTGCGGTCGTCGGGTTCTGATGCGCGCGTCGGTCACGTTCGCCGGCCGGGCAGGATGCGAGGGAGCCCGAAGTGCGGGAACACGCTGCTGTCAGCGAACCAGGTGATCTCCGCGATGGCGCTGGCGGCGAGTGTGAGCACGAGCAATCCGTACGGACGGGCGATGTCGGTGTGGGGGGCGGGGAAGTAGCAGCCGAAGGCGGGCTGACCGTTGGCGCGGGTCGGCACGAGCCGGAGCGGCGCGCCGCGGCGGACGGCGCGGTCCTGGAGGAAGCGCCCGATCGCCGCCGCCCCCTGGTACTCGAACGGCTGGGGCGGCATCCTCAGCCACGCCTCGTCGGTCAGCAGCGCGACGACGGTGTCGAGGTCGCCGGTCTCGACGGCGTCGGCGAACCGCCCGACCACTTCGCGCTCAGCCCGCGAGTTCGGCAGGGGCGCGCGCTCGCGGCCGGCGGCGGGCAGGCGCGTGTCGAGGGCGGCGCGCGCGCGTCGCAGGAGGCTGTTCACCGCGGCCTCCGTGCTGTCGAGCATCTCGGCCACCTCCGTCGCCTGGAAGCTGAGCACGTCGCGTAGCACGAGAACGGCGCGCTGTTGGGGCGAGAGGTGCTGGAGGCCGGCGACGAACGCGAGGGCGATCGTCTCCTTGCTCTCGTAGCGAGCGGCCGGCCCGGGCGCTTGATCGGCCATCTCCTCGAGCAGCACGTCGGGATAGGGCTCGAGCCAGATCGGCTCGCTCATCCGGCTCGGCGTGGGCAGGTCGCTCATGGCCCCGACACTGCGTGGCCGGCGGGCGCTCGCCCGCAGGGAATCGATGCAGCGGTTGGTCGCGATCCGATACAGCCAGGTTCGGATCGACGCGCGTTCGCTGAACTGCTCGAGCCCGCGCCACGCCGCGAGCAGGGTCTCCTGGACCAGGTCCTCGGCGTCCTGGGTCGAGCCGAGGATCCGATAGCAGTGCAGTTGGAGCTCATGACGGTATGGGTCGGTCAGTTCGCGGAACGCGTCCTGGTCCCCCGCGCGAGCCAGCGTGAGCGCACGCTCGGTCACGTTCGCATCCTCGCATCGCCCGGGTCGTCCAGTGCCCATCGCAGGTACAGACGTCCGCGCCGCCGGAAATTCGTCGCTCACTTTCGCGCTCGCTCAGCGACTAACCGAGTGATGACTCCGAATCAAGCAATCAAGAAGGAGACGAAGCATGCTCATGGAGCACACGATCGCGAGCCGTGAGGAGTACGAGGCGGCCCGCGAGGAGCTGCTGAGGCGGGAGAAGGAGCACACCCGGCAGGGCGACGCGCTCGCCGAGCAACGGCGCCAGCTGCCGTGGGTGCCGGTCGCGAAGGAGTACCGCTTCGATACGGACGAGGGCACGCGGACCCTCGGCGAGCTCTTCGCCGGTCGGTCCCAGCTCTTGGTCTATCACTTCATGTTCGGGCCGAACTACGAGGCGGGCTGCCCGGTCAACTCGTCGATGGTCGACGGCTTTGACGGCCTCCTGCCGCACCTCCACGCCCGCGACGCGACCATGCTGCTCGTCTCGCGCGCGCCGCTGGCAAAGCTTCAGGCCTACAGGCAGAGAATGGGGTGGCAGATTCCCTGGGTCTCGGCGGCGAACACCGATTTCAACTTCGACTTCGGCGCCTCCAGCACCGAGGAGCAGCTGCGCGGGCTGCCGTCACCCGAGGCATTGCCGCCGATCGCGCGTCAGAACGCAGCCGCCTGCGGCGTCGACGTCCTCGAGTACCTCTCGGAGGCGCCGGTGATGAGTGCCTTCGCGCTCGCGGACGGCACCGTCCACCAGACGTATACGACCACCTGGCGGGGCTTGGAGTTCATCATGGGCTATTACCCGATCCTCGACCGCGCACCGAAGGGGCGCGACGAGGGCGATGCGTGGCAGGCCTGGATTCGCCGCCATGACGAGTACGCCTGAGGCCGTTATCGGTTGCGGCCGAGTCGGTCGTGGCTTGTCACCCAGTGTCCGGCAAGGATCGCCGAGGTCAGGGAGGTGTCGCCGGCGAGAACGGTCGCGGCGCAGATCTCTGCCAGCTTGCGCACCTTGCCCTTCCCGTAGCAGCCCAGCAGCTCCAGGCACTCGCGCTGGGTGGGTAGGCCGGTGCCGCCGCCGTACGTCGCGACGATGAGGCTGAAGTGATGCGCGGCGGCTGGCTGCACACGGGAGACATGGCCCGCTCAGACGACGACGGCTACTTCTTCATCGTCGACCGCAAGAAGGACATGATCATCCGCGGCGG